>Ga0080006_1153906_pt1 | contig 171948 bp, 159 predicted proteins | sample RS3BMetagenome_FD_69209 | JGI IMG/M metagenome (GOLD analysis project Ga0080006, IMG submission 69209) | Ferric oxide microbial mat and aquatic microbial communities from Rainbow Spring, Yellowstone National Park, USA - RS3B (SPADES... ...
TTGACCGAGTTCCTGGCCCACTATAATGATCGGCCGCACCAGGGACACGAACTCGCGGGACTCTCGCCCAACGAATATGCTGCCCGCAAGCGGGTAGCTTGACATCCTCCGGACCAGGACAAATTTGGGCACTTTTTGAGTAGTAAAGCAACGTGTCGTGCGCAGATGGGTATCTGCTGAAAGCGTGCCCCTTGGGGTCGGACCTCTCCCAGATAATTTCGTTCTGGAAATTGTCCTGCCCAAATACCTCGTCAAGAACCGCTTTTGCGTAGTGGCCAACGTGCCAATCCAAATGTATGTAGATGCTGCCAGTGTCGGCGAGCAGATCGTGCAGCAGGTTCGCCGTCTCGTAAAACCACTGAAGGTAGGAGTCAAGTCCCCGGCCCCAGGTATCCCGATAAGCCTTCTGCTCGATAATGCTCGGCTCTTTCGTGAACTCTTCGCCGTCCACCTGGACCTGGAGCGAGAAGTCGGCACCCGTGTCGAACGGCGGATCGATGTATATTAAATCCACTTTGCCGGCGAACTCGTCGAGGAGCGCGGGAAGGACGTACTTTTTATCGCCCCAGATCAGGCGGTTGCGCCAGTCGGGATCCCGGCCGACGGTAAACAGGTCCAGCATGCGCTGCCGCTCCTGGGCCGTTTCGTTCACCGTTTCCACGGTTTGGAACGGCAGGGACACCCGCAACTGAGCCACCTTGCGGCCGTTCTTGTCGTACTTGCCTTCCCAGATCAGCTCGGTCATGGCGCTCCTTCCGTGGGGTATCTGGCTCAGGGTGAATCGGGAGGTTCTGGCGGAAAGCAGCGTAGCAGGCAACGTGGGTTTTGACAAGGGTTGGCTTGTGGTAAACCAGGCTTGCTCGTAGACTATGTAGGCAGTAGCCACCCCGAGCACTCCGAGGTTGGATCCTCTTTATCCCTGGGCGCAGGGGTAGAGGGCAGATGATGCGCGACATTGATAGGATATTCCTTCAGGACTACTGCCGATTCGGATGGCTAAGTCACGTCCTGACTGCGACCGCCCTCGCCGAGGGCTTTCGCACCGACAATTCGATGAAGAGGAAGGCACGAAACACAATCGCTCGCCTTTTCACTCCTGATGCACTTGACGCCCTTGGAGACGGTCATGATTCCTTTCTCAGTAGGCTGGACAAGAAGTTTTATGCAGAAGCTGCGGCGTGGCGTAGCGTCGGTGGCCCGCGCAAGGACAAGCGCATACAGAAGGTGTACCTCGCGCGGCTCTTCGCGGAGCTAATGTCGACAGTCGAGGACATCGGAGCGCTTTGCTGGGCCGTCCAGCACCGAAATGAACCAAACGGTCTCTTCAAAGGCTACCTCGATAGTGAGGTGCGTCAGGTGGGGAGCCTCTTCCAAGAGGTGAGGGCAACGGAGACCGATGAAGCTATCATCCAACTCTTACAGCTGCCAACCATAGAGGCGATCCGTGAGCGGTTAGCCTCAGAAATCCCGTCTACCCCTCTTGCCGCTCTTGAGGCCGGCCATCGGGAATTCCCGGCCGGCCTGCGGCAAGCCGCTGAGCTATATCATGCACGCTCCCTGCCGGGTCTCGCTATACATCTATCAGCCAATGGAAGATGGGCTCCGGACGAGGGCCCGCCATTGAATTCGGCCGAGTGCGCGAGAGTTATCCTGGAAGCCTCGCCGCCAGGACAACCAAAACAGGACCAGCACGGGATATTCGTCCGCGCATTCAACAAGGTCAAGCATCGGTTTGCTGTGGTCGAGGCCATTGACGAAATGGCCCACGCCCCTGGGAACGATTGGGCGGTTTACTCCCTCGATATATTGGTCTCGCAGGAAAGGGTGGATGACTATGTTGCGCGGATCGCTGCCCAGTCGGCCTTAGGTTATAACCTCGCATATAGCATCCTTCGCTTTAACGAACTTGGGCTGCTCGCCTAAGTCGTCTCACGGCGCATTGAGGACAGCGGCACTCGCCGACTGCGATTGTTCGGAACGCCTCGCTAAGGTAGAGAAATCATCTTGTCCCGCCGGCTGGCGCTTCGAGCGCGCCGGCAGGGGGATCATCTGATTTACGCACGAGAGAAGGGGGAACGGATCTCGACTCCGTATCGCCGAGGCACGCTGCTGGCGGCCTACGTGCGACAGGTTTTGCGCATGACGGAAAGAGAGATCGATGAGTAAGGAAACCGAGCGCGTTCTGACCGACGCCGAGATCGAAGCCGCCGATCGGCTCGCCGCGAAGCGCCTGCTCGAAGCGCGAGCCGAACCGGTCGACCGCGACGGAGCGGCGCGGGTGCGGGAATATCTCCGGCGGCCCTACCGCGTGGAAGTGCGCGGGAATCCGGAGGACGGCTATCTCGCCGCGGCACCGGAGTTACCCGGTTGTCTGACGGCCGGCGAGACCCCCGACGAGGATCGTTTATGCGAATTAACTATCAATTCGGGTATACCACGACGCCAGCCACCCCCGGTTACCATGAGTAGGGGCAGGCACGGGGGCCTGCCCCTACCGCTGGCAAACCTCGTGGCCACCCTTATCGTATGCCCGACTTATTTATTGATCTCCGTTAACGGCCGGATGCTGCTCCGAATGCCCCGGTCATTGCACGCGCGATTGGCCGAGCAGGCCGGACGCGAGGGAGTGAGCATCAACCAGCTCGCGGTTGCCTTTCTGGCGGAGGGGCTGGGACGCGAAACGGGCGGTCTCCAGGCGGAGGCCGAAGAGATAAAGCGTCGATCGGCTCTCTTTGAGCCTCGGCCCCAGGCGCCTGGCTGAACTGGCATTTTCCATTGCCGCGGCGAGCGATCTTTGACGCCGGGAACTCGCGATACCCACATGTCGCCTTTTGCTTTTTTTGCTTGCCTCGGTTAGATTAGAAAGCGTCAGGAGGTCGGACATGGTTATCGGCTTCGTCACCGAGGAGCAGACGCGAAAGCTGCACCGAGTCGCCGAGCAACTGGACATGCAAGGATTTCACGAGGAGAGCGGCGTTCTGCAGACACTCCTCGAGGAAATTGAAGGACAAGCGGCCACCGCGAGCACCGCCGAAGCCGCGGAGATTCTTTCCGTGACGCAGCAAACCGTCCGAAACCGGGTCCGCGCGGGTATCCTGGCCGGTGGTCAGGACGCCACTGGCCACTTCTACGTTTTTCGGGAGGCGTTAATTCCGCTTCTCCAGATGCGACGGGCGCTGCCCGACATCGCGGAGGACGAGGTCACCGATGATGAGATTGACGCCGAGATCGCGGCGGTGCGGGCCGAGCGGCGAGCAACGGGCTAAGCCTCGTGGTGAGAGGCTTCGACCGGGTAGGGCGAGGAGCCGGGCCTTCACCCGCTCCTGAAGCTAGACTGGACCATTCCCTTCGTGGCCGTTGCCAGCAAAGAACCAGGCAGGCACAGGGGCCTGCCCCTACCCATGGCACGGCCCGCGATTGGCTCAATCCCCCGCCCGATCTCCCGGCCGACCTTCATAAGCCGCCGGCCCGGGCGCTTTGGCGTCGCTATCCCGACGCCCGCCCTCTACTGATCTTAGCGTTAGTGGTTAAAACTTCTGAACCGAGGTCCAGGAGTAGAGGCGGAGGACTGAAGTCCTCTGGTGCCGGTCGACACCATGCGGACATCGGTTGCGATTCAGTCCTGCATCACCACCCGGACACTTGAGTGTCCCGTCCCTACTCCTGGACTTCAGTCCAGAGCGGACGCTCAACCAGACCGACAGGCCTATGGCACCGTCTCTCAAACTATCTGATCGGCCCGGCCTCACTCCTCTCGCTCCGGCCTCTTCCAGACTCCCCGCTCCACCAGCTTCTCGATCTGGGGCTCGATCACCTCGGAGCGATACTCGGCGTGACGGTAGGGGGCTCGGTCGAGATAGAGATTCTTCGGGTAGATCGGCTGCTCGTAGGTCAGCTGATAGACTTCGGTGCGGAGATCCTTCAGCCAGTTGTCCCACTGCGCCCGGGTCCGGAAGTCGCGCAGCGCGTCGATATCGATCGTGCCGGCGACGTAGGTGGACCCGGCCCCGTAGGGCTGCTTGCCGCAGATCCGTCCCTTGTAGTCGACGATCATCGACTGACCGCCGAAGGTATCGATCGGCAGGTCCGAGTCGCCGGTGAGGTAGTAGGTGCCCATGTTCGGCGCGACGACGTAGAAGTTGTTGTCCAGCGCCCGGGCGCGGTTCTGGATTTCGAAGAAGTCGTTGCCAGTGTGCGGGTGCGGGTAGGCGGCGCGGTAGACAACCTCGGCGCCGTTCATCGCCAGGCCGCGCGCGTTTTCCGGGTACGACCCTTCGTTCGCCATCAGCACCCCCAAACGGCCGATCTCGGTATCGGCGACCGGATAAAACGCGTCGAGGGTGCGCCCGTACAGCTCGATCCACTTGTCCCAGACGTCGTGCGGCGTCACCGAGTGTTCCACCGGATAGAGCGTCGCGAGCTTATAGTGCTTCAAGACGATCTCGCCAGTGGGCGCGATGGCGAACCCGACGTTGAAGAAACGATCCGGAAACGCCTCGTGGCGCGCCTTGGCCTGGGCCATGATGTAGACGTTCCAGTGCTTCGCCAGGTCGCCCAGGAAGCGCGTCTCCGGCCCCGGGATGTCGATAGCCGACTCGCGAGCATACGCCACGTGGTCGAGGTCCATGACCTCGTCAGTAAATCCCTGCAGCGCTCCCTCCGGAATCGCGACGAGGCGAACCGGCAGGTCCAGGCTGGAAAGCCACGACGCGGCGGCGATCAGGTGCGCGAGGTGATCGAGATTCCGCTGGATCTCCCCGCGATTCCGCACGCCGCGGACCGTTGGGATCAGTCCGACCGCGGTGTAAGCCTTCGGCATCATTCTCCTCCGATTCCGCGCCAGACCGGGTGGGCGGCTCTTCTGTAGGGGCATTTTAGCATTCGCGCTCTTTGGAGCCTACCCTCCGAAGCTCGCCGCGAGCGCGATTGTGCCCCTGATTGGCATCGTCCGGCGCATCCGCGGCGAAGAAGGCGCGCTCGTGGCATGCTTGCCCGGCCATCGAGAACACGCGCGCGGGAAATCCCGGCTCGTCCCCTATGTCTGGTAACGCTCCTCACCGACCACCGCGGGACTTTAGTCCCCCGCTCCTTCGCCTGCCTTTCAAGGCAGCGACGGCCGCACCCTCTAGCGCGTCCCCCACCCACTCACAATCTGCTGGGCGAGCTTCACCGATCCTCGCCCAGCACTCAGCGCGTCATCCGCCACGCCCTTCAAGTTCACCGCCACCTCCCGCCAGGTCCCCGTCTTCGGCGCGTACTGCCGAAAATCCGCATCCGCCACCGGCCCCGCTTCCAACGCGTCCAACCCCACGAAACGCGCCGCGCTCGCTTCCACCAGCGCCACGTATTTCTTGCCGCTCGTCCCGGTCAAATCCGTCGCATCCGTCGGGTTCCCCGCGGAGTCCACCGCTCCGAAATACGCCGCCAATCCCGACTCCAACCGACCACCGTAACGCGCCAGCTTCGCCCGCAACAACGCACACCCGACGCTCAGGTTCGTCGACGGGTCGTGCCCATCCTCGCCGGCCGAGAACTCGCCTTCGAGTACTTGCATCAATCCCAGCGCGTGACCCAGCCCCGGCCCGTTGTCCGCGCTCGTCGCGTCCGGGTTCCCACCCGACTCGACATCGATGAGTCCCGCCACGATCGACGGCTTTAACCCGTTAGAACGCGCGTTCGTGACGATCAAATCCCGATAGGTCATTACCTGCTCGACGCTCACCGCTCGCTCTCCTTCACTCTGCCCGACCGCCCGGGCCATCAACTCGTCAACCCACAATCGACCCGCCGCTACCGTGTCAAACGCCGGATCCCCACCGGCCCCGATAAACGCCGCGGCCAACGCGACCGACCGCGGCAAGCTCGCGCAATAGTCCAAATACCCGCGCGCCTTCCAAACCTTCCCCAGCGTCGCATCCGTGCACCCGAACTCACACACGAAGATCGGCATCCGATAGGGCAGGCTCCGCTTCCAGCGCATCCCCCACCGATCCGCGTACGCGTCCGACCCAGCGTGCCAGTAGCCCCGCTCGGCGATGAAGGCGGCGTGGCGCAACCCGCCCACCCGAAAACACTCCGCCAGGTAACTCGCGTCGGTGTCGATCGACGGCGCCGGAAATCCCAGCCGCAACCCCGGAAACACGCTCAGCAGGTACCCCGCGCAGGTGTCCCACCACTGGGCAAACTCCGCCGGCCCCATCGCGGCATACTCCCGGTCCGGCTCATTCAAAAGCTGGTAGTACCCACTCGGATCCACCGCCGCGATGAACGCCGCGTGCCGCTGCGCCACCAGGCTCGGCGCCGCCAAAAGCGCCCCGGGCGCCTCGTAAATCCGGTACACCACCCGCCCGCCACGGCCCTTGAGCCACCTTGCATCATCGGTGTTCGCCGTCGTCAGCATCACCCCGCCCGCGAAACCGCCATCCTCGACGAGTTTCCGCGCGGAAAGGTCCGGCCCCGCCCCGCCGTCGACGTTCGGCCAGTGTAACCCCGGTCTCATTCTTCCGTGCCCCACACCGTACCGTAAACCGTACAGGAAGAGGCAACGTCGAGCTCTAAAACGTTGTTCACCGCGGCCGACAGGTACCCATTCCGCAGATCCGGCGGCTCGTTCGGAGAGGTCATCGAGCACGAGACAACCGCGAAGTTCGTTGCACCGTCGTTCAGGTACACCGCCCCGCTTGCCGTGCTGATACCGAACGTCCACCCCATCAACCGGAACCTCTTCCCCGCCGCCGGCGTCCAAATCGCCACCGGCGTCCCTGCCGTCACAACCACCCCCTTGACCGCCTTAAACACCGTGGGAGTCCGCTCTTGCTCCGCTACTCCCGTCCCTTCGTTGATCAGACCCGCGCTTACCAAAAGCTGGCCCAGCCGATCGAAAAAGAATCCCGCCATCGTCAGAACCTCCCCTACCCGTTTCCTCTGCCGGCCCGTGGGCGCGGCTACGGTCACTCGTCGTTGCTCGCCGCTCTCCGCTCCGCTGCGCTCCGCTCCGCCCTGCTCGCGCCTCCTCGCCACCTTCGCCGCGCGCAAGCACCGGCCGCCGTGGGCACCCGAGGCGCCCACCGCGGGACAAGCACGACCAGGCCCCCGCCGATCCTCTCCCCGGCCAGAACGCTCAGCCGCGCCGTGGGCGCGGCTACGGGCGCTCTCTGCGCTCCGCTCCGCTCTCTACGCTCCGCTGCGCTCCGCTTCGCCCCGCTCCGCTGCGCTCCTTTCGCCACCTTCGCCGCGCGCAAGCACCGGCCGCCGTGGGCACCCGAGGCGCCCACCGCGGGACAAGCACGACCAGAGTCCCTACCCGCCCGTCTTCGCGTAGCTATAAAGCCCGCTTGCCGATAGACCAGTCACCAGACCCACCAGAATAGCCCCGGGTAGCGGCGCTCCCATCAGCGCCGCTAACCCCAGGTTGAACACCACCGCGACCCCCAGCGCGATCGCCGGCCAGAAATGCGCCGCCAGAGTCGGAAACGTGACCTTGAACAACTGCACCAGCGCCAACACCACCGGCACCCCCGCCAACCCATAGAACGACACCGGATCCACTTTCCTACCCTCCCGTAGAAGTACTTCGCCGACAGACCAAACGGCCGCGGCGCCCGCGCCCGTCAGTACACCCCGACTATCATGGCATCCGCGTTATTGTGGTGATCGAAGAAGATCACCGCCAGGACGGAGCCAACAACCATCGTCCCCGAGCTAATCGCCCGCGACACCGGCACGCTTCCGATCGGAGCATCCGGCGACCGCGCAAGAGTGATCGTCGCGGTATAGGTCCCCGAATCGAAGCTCACTAAATTCGCCTGACTCCGATAGATCGGAGGCTCGTGCTGCGTCGCCTTCGCTCGCTTCGCGTGGTGCGCGCTCGCCGACGTTCCCGCCGAGCTGCCCAGCCGCGGCAACCGCCGCCGTCCGTCCGTGACCACCCCTTACCACCTCCACCCCACCAGGGGGCATCGCTCGCTCCGCTCGCGGGGGCTGGGGGCAGGGGGACCGGAGAAACCCCGGTACCCCAACCCCCAACCCCCAACCCCCAACCCCCGTTCTCAGTGTGTCCCCTCCAGGTAGACGGTCTGAAAGTACCGCCCACTTTCCCGCTGCCAGACGGTCCGCAAACCCGAAACGACGAAGGGAGTCGCGTTCAAAGGCGACGTCGGAATAGTCACCTCAACCACGTCGCCGACCTCCAGCCCCGGATTCGCGTAACAAACGAGATGGCCACCTCGCTGCTCGCCTTCGATCAACCCGGCCAGGTTCGCCGCGGCCGAATCCGTCAAAGCCTGGGTCGTCAACGTCTTGTCCGTCAGCCGCGCCAGATGATCCCGCCACGCCAGCCCAATCTCATCCCAATTCCGCGACGTGCTGACCGTCGTCTTGCCGGCCACTAGCGCCCCCGTTGCGCTCGGGATCGTCGTAACCGCTATCTCGCTTTGGACAACCGGTTGACCCGATCCGCCAAACGTCCAAACCACCCCGTTCGCCAGCAATCCATACACGCTCGCCCGACAACTAACCGAGTCCCAGCCGGAACCGTCGACGCTCGTTAAGAAGGTCCCGAAGGTGAACACGACGCCGGCCAGGTCCGCGATCCGCCGGAGAATCAGCGCCAAGGCTTCCCCCGCGCGCACCAGGAAGGTTGTCGGAGTCAGGCCAGTGAGCGCCGCCGGGCTCGCCGTGACCAGGTCCCCCGAGACGTGCCACCACATGCCCCTGGCCAGCCGATCCGCCGTCACGCCGGCGTACGTTACCGCCGACCGGTACACCATCTCCTCGAGCATCCCCCAGGCATCCGTACACTCGAAGGTCACCAGCGGAACGCCCGTCCCCACCTCGTCATGGAAGATCACCGCGGTAACCCACCAGGGCGATTGATACACCCGCTCGTCACCGGCCACGGTGTGATAGCCCAGGTTCACCACTACTTGTGACCACGGCCGCAGCGCGAGATACGCGCCCGACTGGCCCGCCGTGCTCAGATAGCCGGCCGTATTGAGAACGGTTATCAACGCCTTGCCGGGATGCTGGATCGTACGCTCGTCCAGGTCCAAACCGTAGATCTGATCCTGAGCGAAGCTCACCCGCTGGCCGGTCGCGTAGTCGGCCGTGTCCGCCGGACAGCTCCACACCCCGTTGGCGGTGATGAACCACCAGGACGGAGAAGCAAACCCATCCCGGAACACCCGAACGCCCTTCGTTCCCGCGTTCTGCCAGGGCACCGCCCCACAAAGCTGGTCGTACTGGGGAGTGAACGCGACGAAGGGATAGACCACCCCGGGAGACGGCGGCACTTCCGACCAGGTCAACACCCACCGTCCCGCCGTCCCGATCGGCGCCGAGATCCGGGCGTTCTCATAGGTGTAGTTCGCCGTCGAAGAGGTCTGCCAGACGGTACTCACCGCGCCCCAGCCGGTGGATGGGCTAAATACCGCTACCTGGATTTCCGAGACTGAGCCGTAACACATCATGACCTTCGACGTGCCATCCACCGGGTCATAGCCCGCCCCGATCGTCACCGCGAGGTGAATGCCACCCAGCGCGACGCCGGCGCTAAACGCGCTGCCGGTCCAGTGCGTCTCGTAAATCTCGGCGTCCTCGCACGCGTAGAACAACCGTTCGGTCGGGTCCGCCCCGTCCGCCGCCAGACCGCCAATCGCGTTCACCACCGCCAGCACCGTTGTCGCCGCGCCCCACGCCGACCCCGACCAGGAACTCCGCTGAATCGTGACCGAGTCGTTCTTGACCCAGTAGAGCGTCACCCCGGCCGCGTTCCCCCGCAGCGCGATCGGCACCGATCCGCCCGGGTTCCACGCCGTCGACGACACCAGCGCCCACGTCGACCAGGCCGCGCCCACCCCGGGAGTCACCACCTGCGCGTACACGTTCGACCCGCTCAGATAGCAGCGCGCGATCTGCCCGGTACCGGTCCAGCAGGCGTCAAAGATCACGTCGCCCTCGACCCCGCTATACACCGACGCCAACCCGCTCAGCCGCGGCGCTTCCGGCGGATTGTCCGACACCAGCACCGACACCGCCGGCTCCAGGTCGTACCCCTTCACCGCCGCCTGCAACGTCGCCGACAGCGTCCTCACGTCAGCACCCGGCCCACAAATACCCCGACCAACACCCCGACTCCCACGCGAACACCATCAGCGCGGCCACCACGGCCAGGAGGACCGCCACCGCGCGCAGCTCCGCCCGCGTCACGCCCGATACCCCCCGTCGTCGTCGCGGTCCTCAAGCCGCACCTCACGCGCCGGCTCGTCTTCCTCGTACCGATCCCGCGCCACTTCGAGCTGGGGAAGCTCCCAGCGCGTCACCGGCTCCGGCTGGAACCGACACGCCACCGCCCGCGCGATTGCTTCGGTTGTCGGAGTGAGCGCGTACACCGCGCTCGGAGAGTAGTACTGAGTCGCCGAGACCACCCCCGGTTCCGTGCCCGGTACGTCGATCCGCAGCAACCCCGCCCCCGCGATCGTCGCCTCAGACACCCATCCCGCCAGCCGTCGCCGACCCATAATCTCTAAAATTGCCCAACCCTCGAACTGATCTTCGCCGGTACTCACCGCAAAACCTTTCCGCGCGAAAAGTCGCGCTACCTATAATCCGCAGCTCCCCGAACATTCCTCATCCCAGGAGCCCGACTCGCCGAAGCTCGCCGCGCCGATCGGCACGAGCTGCCGACTCAGAAACAGCGGATACGGCGGCCGCCGATTCCGAATCGCCGCGTCGACCGCCACCGCCCGCGGCCCGTCCTCACTGCGCAAGACGTCGCGCCACTCCGCCCCCGAATGGAAAGGGCAGAAGTAACACGCCGACTTCACCGGGACCGGAAGCGCGCGCTCGGCGAGCCAGGATTCGACGTCGGCCCGTGACATCCCCATCTCCACCAGCGGCCACCGATGCGCCAGATACCGCACGTCCGCCGGCTTGATCCGCGTCGCCTCATCCGTCGTGATCCCCAGCAAAACCTCGCACACCCCGCCACGCTCCAAACGGCCACGCACCCAGCGACGCACCGGACGCACCTTCCACTCTTTCGTACACTGCCGACGCAGCCGACCGCCCCGGAGACGCTCCGTCTTGGTGAACGCCGGTATCATCACCACGCGCCCGTCCAGGAAGCGCGGCCGCTCCGCCCGCACGGTCACCACCGACACGCCCCGCGACTCCAGCCACGGACCCCAGGTCTCAGCGAACTGATAGGTCGAGCTCCGCTCATGCGTGGTATCCGCGTGTACCGCCGCATCCACCCGGTCAATCCCCAGCGCGAGCAGCCGAGGCTCGCCGAGAGCCACCATCGCCGCCAACGCCCAGCTTTGCCGGCCCCATCCCAAACTGATCACCCGCACCCGATCCCCTCCCCGGTCCCCTAACCCCTGATCCCTAACCCCCGGTTCCCCGGTCCCCCAATCCCTAACCCCTAACCCCTAACCCCGCGGCGCCACAGCGCCGCTAGATCTTCCACCAGTCACTCGCCACCTGACCCCACTGGGGAACCGGTAGCCCCGCCGTCGCCAGGTCCGCCCGCACCCGCTCCAATTCCCGCACGTACTCCTTCATCTGCTCCGTGGCGAACGCCGCCAACCCACGCGGAGTCCAACCGGTCGCGTTCAACCTAGCAGCCGTATAACGCGTGCTACTCCGCGCCGCGTAGGCCACCGCCCCCAGGACAATCAATTCCTCGTGCTCTTGCGGGATCGTCGACGTGGCGTTGCTCAGCGTGTGCCCGCTCGCATACCAGATCTTCAACGGGTCCGCCGCCAGCGGTGGATCCCCCGTCGAAAAGTAGAGGCTTCCCCCTTCCGGAATCTCTTCCCGAAAGATCAAGTACTGCGGTGGGTCGTGATCGATCGGATACTCCGCCCGCATCGCGTACAGATAACCGGTCGGCAAAGGCGAGCCCACCGACTGGCGCCGGGTGTTATTGTTCGCGTCGGCCAAAACCGTGATCGTCACGTTCGACACAACCGGCGCGATCCGCTGGAAGTCCGCCACCGCGTGCGCGATATGGCGATCGATCTCGGTCGTGGCCCACAGGTACGCCGTCGAGTCCAGATCCTTCAAATCGTTCCGTACGTTCGTTTCCATCGCCGCCAGCAGCGTTGACCCCATCGCCTACCCCATCTCCGGCAGCCCGAGCTGCTCCCCACCGCGCACCCGAGCCCCAACCCGACCCGGGCGACGCGCCTCGGCACACGCCGGACACCAACAGCTATAGTCAAGGAACGCATTAACCCGGTACACCTGCCCGGACACCGGGAGCGGATCGAGCAGAACGTGCCCGCAGCGACGGAAGTACAACCGCGCGCACAAGACCAACGGAAGCCCCAACCCCATCGCCTACCCCCGCGCGTGCGGACGACGCAGGACGATGCACACCAGCACGTCCCCCGGACCCTCGACGACCGCCCGCAAGGTCTCACCGGGACTGACCAGCCGCCCATCTCCGAGACGGAACACCGAGCTAACCTCACTCGGAACCCCGTCAACCGTGGCAAGGGTAGACCACAGCCCCCCACCGTCTGCCCAGTCGACTCCAACGCGCACCACGAGAGCAGACTCGCTCGGCTCAACCCGACGCACGAGGACCGCGACAACCTCGCTCTCGACCCCGATCAACCACGCGCCCGCCTCGCTCCCCTTCCCAACCCGCCGACCGTGCAACTGCTCCAAGTGGTACGGACTGTCCAACTGATCAAGCCGCAAAGGCTCGTCGACCTCAATCGCCGTGAATCGCGTATGGCTTGGCATGTAAACTCTCCTTTACGGGCCCCCGTAGGGGAGTCCTCCATTCATCCCGATATCGGTAGGGGCAGGCCCCCGTGCCTGCCCTGCTCGCTCCACCGCCAAAGAATAGGGCGCTCGGTAACCGCCACCGAGCGCCCCAAATGCCGACCGAGAAGACCCACCCCGGCCAGCCAGTCCCCCGCCGTCATCGCGAGTGGCGCGCGAAGCGCGAGGATCCAAAGAACCGGACGTGCTGCGCGCTGGCAACGGCCGCCGCGACCGAAGGAAGTCCCCGGGGGGACTGCCCCCGCCAGACCCGGCCACCCCGCGGCCGTTGGCGAAGGGCGCGCGCCGCGGCCCCGCCAGACCGAGCCACCCCCGCGCGCGCCCGAGGACGACTCGACAGCCGCGCTCGGCTTAGCTCGTCGGCAGCGCCGCGAAGGCCCCACGATAGTCCAGCCACCCCAGCCCGTAAATGTGCCGGACCTTGTAGCTGATCGCGTCGTTCGTGAAGACCTGACCCTGAGTCGGGTTGTCCTGCACCAATAGCTCCGGCTCTTCGCGCCCGTTAAGGAATCCAATCTCGATCGACTCCACCTGGGCCGGATCCGCCATCAGGTACCACTGGTACGCCGTGGTGAACTGCGGAACGACGATCGGCATGACCGCCCCTTGCAGCGGGTTGATATCGTTGTTCGCGCTCCCCGTCGCGTACTGGCTCTGCGTAATCACCGCCGCCGTCCAACGCAGATCCGGCGGCACCAGGAGGTACCGACCCCGTACCCCGATCCGCTTCCCCGCGGTGTTTTGCATCTTCTCCAAAACGATCATGGCCGTTTCCAGGCTCGACGAAGCCAAATCCATCGCCGGCGTGGTCGCCGAGGTGTTGCCCTGGTGATTCGTCGCGTCAAAGACGTGGAAGGTATCCGACATCGCCGGACCGGTCCCCGCGCTCTGCGTGAACAGGGTCGCTACCTGCTCGTTCACCGTCACAACCGCCGCGTGCGCGACCTTCGTCGGAATCCGCATGATGGCGTGCAAGTCGTCGTTCAAGAACGCTTCGAGCGTCACAACCACCAGGTTGCCGAACTTGCTCGGCGTGTAGTTCTCCCGCGCGTCGCCCCAGGCCAGGTTCGTGTACGCGCCATCTTCGGCCACCGTGGAGAGGCTCGCGAAGTCGTTCAACCGGATTCGGTTCTGTTGCTTCATGTCCGTCACCGGTACCTTGATGGTGAACGGCTCCCACCACTTCGGCTGGGCCTGGTAATCCTTCACCAGACGCTTCGTCATGCTGTTAAGCACGACGTTCGCTATCCCGCCCGTCGTCACTTCGTTCGCTTCACGGACAATCGCGTCCTGCGAGAACTGGTACGCGCCGGTGAAGTACTTGTCTCCGGTCACCAGGATGTACGCCTCCCGAATCCCGGTCAACCGCGGCACGTTCGCCAGGTGCCCGGGGACGTCCAACCCGAATAGCCGGTCAAACGCCGCTTGCAAACGCTCGCCGGGCGCGATCCCCTGTGGCCGGCCAGGATCGAGCACGGGCGCCCCTACCCCTCGAATCGAAGACTGCCCGAAAACTTCGCCCAGCATGCCCTTGAGCCCGGCAATGGCCGTGTCCACTTCCGTGGACTCAAAGACGCGCTGCGCGAACTGCGATCGGAGCATCGACTGGGCCGGCGCCGGCAGGCCCGAACTCATCAGCCGCGCCTCGAGGACTTGCGCCGCGAGTTGCTGACGCAGAGGCAACGTGGCCCGATCCACCAGGGCCGCCAGCGCCGACTCGGATACACCGATCCCAGCCGGAACGCCCGCCGAAGATCCCGATCGATCCCCACTCGCGCCCACAGAACCGACCGCCGCGACCGCCGTCGACTCCCGCACCTGGACCGTTTCCCCAACCCGGTCCCCAAATCCCTGACCCCCGACCCCCGTTCCCCCGGACGGTTGAACCACGGTTGAACCGACATTCCCAGCCTCACCCGGCGCGCTTGGCGCCGTCCGCGTAGGATCCACCGCATTACCCTCCCCAAATAGCTTCAACGTGGCATAGTCGGCCCCAACCGGCCGCTCCGCCTCTAAGACGCGATCGAAGGACCCGCCCGCGCTCGGACGCACGACCAAATCCCCGGAGTTCACCGCGGTAATCGAATGCACGTGCCAGCGCGCCCGCCCATCCGCGCCCGCCTTCGCGGGCGAGCGGAGGACCCGCCAGTCCGCCGAAATCCCGACCGGAGGAGACGCGCGCCCCGCGGCTTTCGCCTCGATCGACTCGCGCACGGTCGCGAAGACCCCGTGATCGTTCGCGCCCAACTTGAGCCGCGCTCGAATACCGCGCCCCGGAACGAACGTCGCGCCCTCGTAGACGCCCACGAGATCCCGAAGGCTGCGCGTGCCCGCCCGGGTCAAATCCAGCGCCGTAGGATGATCCAGGAAGGCCGGCGCGCCTTCCCACAACGGAGTCGCGTCTCGCAAAACGCTATCCGTGTAGATCATCCCGTTGTTACTCACGCCCGGCCGGGCAATCGTCACTTCCACCACGTGAGCGGCCGCGTCGGCAATCGTCGCTTCGCAAACCCCCGACTCCCCCCCGGCCAGAACCGCCATATCGGCTTCCTGCACGTCGCCGCCGAACTTCACCCCGTGCCGATGCAACGCCCGAATGATCCGATGCCGCGCCTCGTCCCGCTCGTAGTCGTCCAGGCCGTGCGTCTTATCGAGCATGTCCCAGGCGAGCTTGGCGTGATCGGCATCGTGTAAGGGAAGCTCACGCTTCCCCGGTACCGCGAACTCGGAGTCGCGCAGCTTCGCCCGCTCCTCAACCGTCAAAGGTGGCATCCTACCTCCCTGGTAAAAACCCGCTATAAAATAGCGGCCGATTCCCTACTTCCACTCCGAACCAGTGTCCGGCGCGTCGCCGAGGCCCGAGTACTTCCGAAGCCGCGCCATGATGTACTCGCGGGAGGACCCCGCCGAGGTACCCGGCCCATCCGGCGAGTCGCCGAACTTGCGCCCGTCGTCGTCGTCCTTCCCGTACTCCAACGGCACCGGCCGGTTTGCGTGCTGGGCCCCGAGAAACAACCCTTCCAGCCGATCCGCGCCGGTCCCGCTCGCCGTCGAACACGCGCCCGCCATCCCGCCGACCGCACCACCCGCCGCCGGCTCATTCGGCCCATAGCCGTACACGGTCGGGTCGAACCGCTCGGTATCCGAGGCCGAGTACCCGTCCGGATCCACCGTCCCCAGCGTGACCTCCGTGTACGGATCGATCGACGGCGGCCGACTTGCCCGACGCTCGAGCTTCTCCGGTAGTGACATATCGTGACCTTTCCGCGCGGAAAGCCGCGCACCATCAACTCGCTACAGCATCGCCGCGGGATCACCCGGCCCCATCGGCCCGGCCGGCGGTGGTAACGGTTCCTGAGCCCGTGGATCACTCCCAGGCAACACCGATCTAGCGAGCTTGGGGCGTTTCGTCGGATGGGACCCGTTCGAACTTGGACTCGGCAAGCTCGCGGCTTCTCCAACAAAGTGCGCGTAGAGCGCGGCAGCGTCCGCGTTCGAAACCCAGCCGCGATCGACGGCCGCGCCGAGCGAGTCACCGAGCGCTGCCATCGTCTGCCCAACCTGTAGCCCGACGTCCGGCTGTAACTCCGGGAACTCGCACGCGATATCGCCGACGCCCACGTCGACGAGCCCGCGCGACCGGAGCGCGTCCGCTGCCATCGTGCGCAGACACCAACCAAAGTAAAGCTGACGCTGCCGGTAGTGCTTGTAGGTCGGTTCGGCCATCTCGCTCGCCGTGCCCCGCGCGGTATGCTCGGCTTCGGCCAGCCAGAAGAGCGGAATGCCGGCTCCGGCTGCCACCATCAGCCGCAAGGCCAATCCGTCACCGGCCACCTGATCCGCCCGGATCTGAGGCTGCACCGCGGTCCACACCTCGTTTTCATTCGAAACGATGATCGAACCCGGATTCGGAGGAACGGCAAGCTCGGCTTGCCGGCGGAGGATCTGTTGCGCGCTCGCGCCCTTGATCGTGACCTGCCACAGAAACGCCGTCCGGTACTTATTGAGCCTGACCCGGTCGGTCAGCCAATCCCGGTAACGCCTGAGCCAGGGCAGCAAGGGAGTCAAGTCGGACTGGCCCCGAACGACGCCGGCCGGCCGGTTCACCGCGAAGTGGCGCATCTGGTCGCGCTCCCACCAGCGGCCTTCAGTTTGCACGGCGGACGGGTAACGCATCAGCGTATCGGGAGTCATCGGTTGCGCGGTCTGGTGGTAACGAAGCTCGTCCGCCAGGTCGTCCGGATTCGTTTCGATCCGGTCAATCAACGAGGCGGGAACCAGGCGCACGTAGCTGGTCCCGTCGAAGGGATTGACGTGGCGCGAAACAAATAGCTCGCCATCCATCGTGAGCGCGGCCAGGAACTCGAACTGCCGGACCTCCATGGCGTTGAGCGGATGATCCCACCAGAGATCTAGCTCGGCCTGGATCGTCGGATCGGTACTCGACAGTCGCACCCCATCGCCGATGACGTGCTCGACTTGGAGCTGCACCAGACGAAACGCGATCGGGTTCTCCCGGTAGGCGGCCACCGCGGTATTCAGGTTGTCGATGGTTTGAGCCCAGGTGAGCTCGCGCATGCCGCCAGAGATCAACGAGCGCCAACCCCGGTCTTCGTCCATCAACGATTGCGCCAACTCGCCGGCTTCCGCAACGTCGGCCGGAACGGTGAAAGAATCGGGAGTCGGACTCATGACATCCGACTCCCCTGAGGCAGTGGGGGCCGGACCCGAGCCGGAGCTTGCCCTCGGCTCGGACCCTTCCAACGAGAACAACCGGCGCCACCAACTTACCATCAGAAATACCCTCGCTCGTCAGAGTAAGGAACGGTTTGCGGGATCACGGCCGCCGCGGCCGGAGCAATAGCCGACGACGCCGAGGCCACCAGCAGCGCGGCCGCGCTGATAAAGTCGTCGTGGCCGGCGATCTCGGGCACGAAGAAGCGCAAGGTTCGGTTTGGTCGGACTTCCCGCCGGCACTCTTCGGCTTCGTGCCACCACTCGGCCGACGCGCGATCGTCCGGGCCCGCCCGGTACCAGCGCAACCGGCCAGAGCCGGCGGCGGCCAACAGGCTATAGCCCAGGTCGGACTTGCGGACGCTGGAGAACTTGACCGGCTCAACCCGGTCCTCGCCGAGGGCCGTGAGAAGGAACTCGGCCAGGGGAGCGCCGACGCCGGTCGCGTCAACCGAGACGTGCGAGACGGCCCAACGTTGCAACAATTCCAGGAGCGTTTCGTACTGGTCACGGTGCTTGCGACCGGTCCACCACTCGCAATGAACCACGTCGACGAGCGGCTCCCGGCCACCATCGCCGACCTCGACCACGTCAACCCGGCCGATCAGAAGGACGGTCGCATCCTGGCGCGGTTTGCGTTCGCGGGCGAGCTCGTCGGTAACCTCTTCGCCCGACCCGGCGACGTCCAGACCGGCGACGTAGAAGCCGGCGCCGGGATCGCCGATCCGCTCGTGATCGCCGTGCAAAGCCGAGAGAGTCGCCGGCGGAAAGAAGCGATCTTCCTGACCGATCGTTTTCAACTCGTATTGAGTCTGAAAGAGCGGATGCTCCGGTCCCAGCCGATCCCGCTCGCCTTCGACGTAGCGGCCATACGCCGGGTTGCTCTCCGCGACGACGTACCAGGGGAACCGGTAATTGCGCGGCCGGCCATCCTTCGCGGTGGCCACCTCATTCGCCTGGATCTGACGGTGCAGGAGAGTCCGGTCATCCCAGGCGGTACCGAAAAGTACCCGGGTAGCGCCCGTCGACGCGGCCATTGGCGAGAGATCCCGGTCATAGCGCGTCGAGTCGACGTCTTGCGCCTCGTCGACTTCGAGCAAAAGCGAAGCGGTCGCGCCGACGATTTGAGAGCCGGGCGCGGTGGAGAAGAAGAGGATCCGGGCTTGACCGACCCGGATGATGTAGCCGAACTCGCCGCGCCATCTCCCGGCCGTGATCGGCGAGGCTTCCAGCATGGTGCGGAGTCGGAGAATGGAGTTAACGATCTGCGGCTTGAAAGTCGGAGCCGCCTTGACGATCGACACCGACCGCTTCTGACTACGCGCGAGCAAGAACGCTTCGAGCTGGGCGCCCAGTTCATTCTTGCCGGCCTGCCTAGACATCATCACCGTCAGCACGTCGCCCCGGTCCTCTCGAATCGAACCCAGGATGCCGGTTGCCGCTTCGAGCTGGTAAGGACGCAACGCCCGACCCAGCACGTAGCGACTATAGATGGACAGCCGAGAGAGCGCCGAACGCAAACCGTCGTCGACCGACACCGCATTGCTCACCTCAGAACGTCTCGGCGTCATCGGGCGAGCGTCCGGTACAGGTCGATCAAGATGGAACTTGCCAGGGCGATCAACAGGCCGTTGATCTTCGTTTCCATGCGTTCCACCTGACGGGTGAGGTCGTCCAACCCGCGCCGAGTAACCAGCTCGAACGCGGTCGGATCCTCACCTTCCCGCCCGGTGTGGCGAATCCTTTCCCTCTCCAGACCCCTCATCGCATTCCATCGTCGCGTGGCTTGCCCCAACGCGCCCTTCAATCGCCCCATGGCACCCTCCTGCCCCAAAATCCAGAAGAAGAACTATTCCAGCCCGCTCCCCCCGCGGCGGCTCCTGGCTCCTGGCTCCTAGATTCTGGATTCTTCCCTACGTTCCCAGTTCGTTGCCGACCTCTTCGAGGACGCGCGCGAGCGCCTCGTCCAGGTTCTTCGCCGACTGCCCGCGAATGACGTGCTGGACTCGCAACGCCTGGGCAAGCCGGGCGATGGACCGGCTGAGCGTTTCCAGATCCACCCCGTCGGCAACGCCGCGGCGAATGAGAACCCGCAGCAGCGCCACCTCACCCTCCAGGTCCGCGCTCTCCAGTGCCCCCAGCAGCGCTCGGCGCTCGTCGTCGGTAAATAGGTCGTCGTAAATTCGCCGAGCGGCGTTCTTAGACGCGGCCTTGCCCTTGCGTCGCCGCGCCTCCCCTTCGCTCACCCGCCCCACCTCCACCACGATCTTAGAACATTAGTTCTATATTAGTCATGCACTTTGGGGTAGCGAAAAACAACATCACAAAAGAAGAGGCCCGATGCCATCTGGCATCGGGCCTCTTCGGTTCCACTCCCCAGTCCCCAACCCCCAATCTCTAACCCCCGCCGGTGCTCCCTCCCAGTGCCTCCAGTTCCGCGCGGCTCGGCTGCGGAATCAACTCGCCATCCACGACCAGCGTCGGGCGGCGGATCAACCGGGGTTCGCGCGCCATCCAGTCGATCAATTCATCGTCGCTACAGCGTTCCGGCACGATTCCCAGTTCCTTATTTTGCCGACCGCGCGTCGCGTAGAGGGTCAAGGCCGGCTTACCCTTCAAAAGATCCCGAATCTCTCCCTCGGAAAGCGGTTCCTTCCGCAAATCGCGCTCGACAAAAGGTATCCCCGTTTGCAAGAGAACCTCCCTCGCGTTTCGGCAGGTCGTTCAGGTCTTCAATCCAAGGATAGTAATCGTCGCCACGTCCGGTCATCTCCTCTAACAGTCATTCGTCGACTAAAGCGCGAGGGGCCGAACCGGCGCGTCCGCGCCAATTCGGCCCCTCGCCCTCCGCGTTCGTTCCTCCGGTGGGAGGACGACCGCCAGAAATTACACGGGCTTCAGCGTGCCGTCGAGGATCATCATCACCACGAACGAGTCCGCGTAGGGGCTATTCGTGTAGATCGGATTATCCGCCGGCAGCCAGCCAGTGCAGTGCACCTTGTCAAGCATCGGGTTCTTCGCCCAGCGCTCGTAGATCGGAATCTGCGGCAGCAACTCGTTGAACGCCTGAGCGACCTGGAAAACGAGGGCCTTCTGCTTGGCGACGTCCAGGCCCAGTGCCGAATCGTCCACCGCCTTCTTCAGATCAATCGTACCCACCGAATCGGTCTTCTGCGTCAGCGGGAAGTCCATGCCCTTGCCGCCGTTGTTCGCGGCCAGGGTGTTGTGGGTGAACAGGTCGGCGACGAAGGAGAAGTGCGGGTGCGGGTCGCCGGACCCCCAACCACCCATCGCCAGCGAGAAGTTGCCCTTGTCGATGTCGATCGGCTGCTGAGTAAACGTCTCCGAGCGAACCGTCGTCTTCACGCCAATCGCCGACCAGGCCAGCGCGGTGCCCTGAGCGATCGCCATGGTATCTTCGTACTCGGTCACGCTGAGCAGGTCAAACTCGGCGCGAGTTCCGTCCGGCGTCGTGTACACGCCGTCCGAGCCCTTCTTCCACCCCAACCCGTTCAGGATCTGCACTGCCTTGCCCGGGTTGTAGGTGTACTTGGCCAGCTTGCCGATCTGAGCCGCGGTCAGCCAGAGCGGAACCAGCACCTCGCTGAATCCGGACCAGGTCTTGACGCCGGTGCCCTTCACCCCGCCGGCGGTGAAGCCGACGTCGTCGCCGTTGACCGCCATCGCCAGCGCCTGGCGCACCCGCTTGTCGCCAAAGACCTTGTTAACGTTGGCGTTGCCGTAGTTGAACAGGATCGACGAGCCGCCGTAGGTGGGAACCTGCTGGAGGCGCACGCCTTCCTGCTGCAGCGCCTGCAGGGTCGCCGGGGCGAAGCCGTGGGTCGCGTAGTCGACCTTCTTTGCCAGCACCAGCGGGGTTACCGTCGGGGTCTCGCCGTTGTACAGGGTGATCTTGTCGAAGAGCACCTTGTCGGCGTTCCATGCCGTCGGCACCTTGACCAGCGTCAACTGCGCGTTGGTGATGCTGTTCAGATCGACGTTGTAGGGACCGACCGAGATGATCCCATTCGGGCGGAACTTCTGGAAATCGGCGACGAGTTGCTTCCCAGCGGCCGAATCCAGGGTCTGGCCGGCCTTGAACAGCGCTTGCGCCTTGTCCCCGAACTGGCCATAGTTCGCCGCCGAGGTCATGTGCATTTCCAGCATGTAGCGCTGAACAACCGTCGACGGCGTCGCCATGTGCAGGGTGACGGTGTAGTTGTCCGGCGTCTCCACGCTGTCGATGTAATTCCAGAGAACGCTCCGCATGAGCCGCTGGCACCAGAGCGTCGCCACCACGTCTTTGGCGGTGAACTCGGTCCCATCGGTCCACTTCGCGCCCTGGCGCAGCTTAACCGTGAACTTGTCCGGCGGCTCGAAGTTCCACTCGGTGCCCAGCAGCGGCATCCACTTGTCCGTCGCCCAGTAGTACTTGGCGAGCGGCATCTCCATCAGGTCCTGGTAGATGCCCAGGGTAATACCGTGCGGGATATAGGTATTGAAGTGGCCGGACGGCGGCAATTCATACGGCCACGCGCCAACGAACTCCTTGGCGCCGGTCGTGGTCGCCACCGCGGCTGCCGTCGTCGGCTGAGCCGCCGCGGTTGGCGTTGCCGCGGGAGCGGTGGTCGCGGCCGCGGCCGCGGTCGGAACCGAGGTCGCCGCGGCCGGCGCGGCCGGCGCGGCCGCGGTCGAAGGAACCGCCTGGGGTGCCGCAGAACCCGCGGTCGGGGTCGCGGCCTGACCGCCACCGCACGCCGCCAGCAACGCCGAACCTAAGCCGGACGCTCCAATCCCAACGATCACCTTTCGGCGTGAAAGCCGACGCGACAGGGGCGCGAACAACGACATCTTGCGCTCCGAATCCATTAATAAACCTCACTCATCCATTGATCAGTACAGGCAGTTCGCGAAGGCGGCGTCAGTGTGCATCGACCGCCCAATTGAACCCACGGTCAAGAGCGCTCGGACTCACCGAGAGAAACGGCGAACGAGCACGACGACCAAGCTGAAAAACAGCACCCCGATCCCAAGCGTAAAGACGGTAATGGCGAACTGGGGAGAACTGGGCGGGAGGAACACCAGGAGCCCCACCGCCATGACGATAATAAACAAGCTGAGGGACAGCGCGGCCTTGCCCAGTTGAGGATCCAGGCTCATCGGGTTACCACCGCCTCCCGGGCCACGACGTGACACGCCACTTCCCGAGTGTCGTCGACCCGTAGCAGCGCGGGTGCCTTCTGGTCACAGAGCCCGCTCTCCCAGATCGGACAGCGGGGGTGAAACGTACAGCCACTCGGGAGGTTCAACAGGCTCGGAATCTCCATACTGCGGACCAGAACCTTTTGCTTTTTGCGAGTCAACTCGGGATCCGGTTCCGGAATCGCCGAGAGCAACGCCCGGGTGTAGGGATGGCTGGGGTTAGCAATCAAATCGCGCGTCCGGGCGTGCTCCACCACCTGCCCCAGGTACATCACCGCGGTATCACCGCTCCAACCAAAATACTTCGCGATGCCCAGGTCGTGCGTGATGAATAGGAATGCCACTTCAAACCGCTCGCGCAGGTTAAGCAGCGTATTCAGCAGACTGACCCGGATCGAGGTATCCACCATGGAAACCGCTTCGTCGGCGACGATCACCCGCGGCTCCAGGGTCAGCGCCCGGGCAATCGAAACCCGCTGGCGCTGACCGCCGCTGAGTTGGTGCGGATACTTATCGATAAAGTCGTCCGGCGGCGTCAAATCCACCTGGGTCAGAATTTCCCGAATGCGCTTTTCGGTCGCCGCCCCACCGGAAGTGATTCGGTGGCGCAGGAGTGGCGCTCCCAGGATCTCCCGAACCCGGTGGACCGGGTTCAGCGAGGCGTACGGATCCTGATGGACGATCTGAACTGCCCGACGGTAGCGCGCGTACTCCTCCGTCGACGACGTCCAGACGTCCTTGCCTTCGAAAAGTAAGCGTCCCGAGGTTGGACGACGAAGTCCGGCGATCATTTTGCCGAGCGTCGTCTTGCCGCTCCCGCTCTCGCCCACTAAACAGAGCACTTCGCTAGTTTCCAGGCCCACCGACACGTCGTTCAGCGCGGTAATCAGGCCGCGTCGGGTCAAAAACCGCTGGCTGGCGTGCTCGACTTCGATCAAGCTCACGACTTCACCTCTCCTCGAACGTCTCGCCAGCGCAGACACGCCACCTCTTGGCGATTGGAAACCCACTCGACCGGTACGTCGCTGGTCCGGCAGCGATCTTCGACAAAAGCGCAACGCGGATGGAAGGGACAGCCTTCCGGCAAATTACGCAGGTCCGGCGGCGACCCCGGAATGGAGATCAGCTTCTCGTCATTGCCCACCACCGTTGGCACCGCTTCCAGCAACGCCTTGGTGTAGGGGTGCGCCGAGCGATAGAAGATGTCGTCCACCGGCCCCAGCTCGACTATCCGGCCAGCGTACATCGTCGCGACCCGGTCCGCTAACTCCGCCGCGAGAGACAGGTCGTGCGAGACGAAAATCGTCGCGAAGCCCAGTTGCTCTTTCAAGCGGCGCAACACGTCGATGACCGCGCGCTGGGTCAAAATGTCCAGGGCAGTCGTGGGCTCGTCCAGGATCAAAATCTGGGGCTGCAAAAGCAGGCTCATCGCGATCAGTACCCGCTGACGCATGCCGCCGGAAAGCTCGTGAGGGTACGCGCGGAGCACGCGATCCGGCTCGAGCTGCACCAGACGAAGCAGCTCTTCCGCCCGCTCGTGAATCTGGCGCTGGCCCTGGCGCCGGTGCGCCTGCACGGTATCCACGAACTGGTCCCGAATCGTCAGGACCGGGTTCAGCGCGTTCTGAGCCCCCTGAAAAACCATCGCGCACTCTTCCCAACGGAACCGGCGCATATCTTCGGCGCCGAGCGACAGCACCTCGCTCGTCCGGTCCTTGCGGCGATAGGTGATCTGTCCTTGAGGAATGCGCGCCGTATGCGGCAGCAGGCGAATGAGGGATAGCCCGAGCGTCGTCTTCCCCGACCCACTCTCGCCGATGAGCGCCAGGCTTTCGCCCTGGTGCAAGTCAAACGTCGCGCCGCGCACCGCCCGTACCGGTCCGCGCGACGTCAGATACTCGATCCAGAGATCCTTGACCGACAAAACCACGTCCGCCGTGTTGGCGATGTCTCCCCCGGAGGAGGCTACGTGATTCATAACCGTGTCGCCCACCAGTTAGCCCTCTTTCCGTAGTCGAGGATTGAACGCCTCTTCCAGCGAGCGCGTCACGGTCACCATCGCGAACTGAACGACCGAAATCGCGACGATTGGCGCCATGATGTACCAGAAACTGTTCTTGAAGAAGATCGCTCCGCGGTACCAGGCCAGGTTGAGCATAATTCCCCAGTTGTCGCCGGACAGTGGCGCGAAGCCGAGCAAGTACAAACCAACCTGAGCGTAAATCGCACCGGTCATCGACGTCACAAAGTACATCACGATGTAAGCGCGCATGTTCGGCAGAATCTCGTTAAAGAGAATGTGCCGGGTACCCAGGTCGAGCGCGCGCGCGGCCTCCACGTAATCGCGCTCTTTGAGCGAAAGCACTTGACTGCGCACCGAGAGCAACAGCGTCGGCCAGCCCAAAACCGCGATCAAGAGCGCCAGCAAGATCGGGTTGTTCAACCGGAGATAGGCCGCCAGCACCGCCAGCAGCGGAAAGTTCGGAATCGTAAGCACCACGTCGGCCAGACCGGTGATGATCGTATCGACCCCACCACCCGCGTACGCCGAAATCGCGCCCAGGGTAATCGAGATAAAGACCGAGAGCGCCGCCGCCACCCCCGCGACGACCAGCACGACCTCACCGCCGCGTAACACCTGGGCGAGCACGTCGGAACCCTGGAAGTCGGTCCCGAGCGGGTGGACCGCCGAAGGCGCGGCGTAAATGTTCGCGTAGTCCGGCCCGGGTTCCGGAATGACCACTGGCGCCACGAAGCACACCACCACCACCACGACCAGGAACCAGGAGGCGATCATGCCGGCTTTGTTGTAGCCCATCACTCGCATCGCCGAGCGCAGGCCACCAACCACGTCGTTAAATACTCGTAATGCGGGATTTCCGGTCGGTGACTGATTGGAGGAGAGAGTCGTCGTCGCCATCCTCTTAACCTCCACTCTCACTCTGGACGCGCACTCGCGGGTCAATCTTGCCGTACAGCAGATCTGCCAGCAGGTTGGCCAGCACCACCGAGAACGTGATAACCAGGAAAATACCCTGCATCACCGTGTAATCCCGTTGCGCGATCGCGCTATTTAGCACCCAACCAATGCCCTGGTAAACGAAGAGCGTTTCGATCAGGATGGAGCCACCAACCGCGAAGCCCGCGGCGACCGCGACCTGCGCCACCAGCGGAATCACCGCGTTACGGCCGACGTAGGCAGTCATGATCCGCCAGTCGCCCAGACCCCGCGCCCGCGCGACCGTCACGTAGTCCTCGCCAAGCGTTGAGGTCGTGTTGCTCTTCATCAACAGCATCCACGAACCAACTGTCGTCAGAACGTAGGTCAGTACCGGTAGGGCCGCGTGGTATAGCGCGTCCAAGAAGAAATGGAGGGAGACCGCCGGCTTCACCCCCGGCGAGAAAGACCCTCGCATCGAGGCGATGTCGATGAGATTGAGTTGGATTCCCAGAATCACAACGAGCAGGATCCCGATGATGTAATTCGGGATGGAGTGGAAAAGCGATCCCAGGAACGAAAGGATGTGGTCGAGGACCGATTCCCGCCGAAACGCCATCACCATTCCCAGGACGATGCCGAGCACGAAGCTGATAAACAGCGCCACCCCCACGGAAAAGAGCGTCCAGGGCATATATTCGAGCATCACCGACGCGACCGAGGTTCCCGGGGAGAGGAGCGAGTTTCCGAGGTTGCCGTGTAACAGGGCGCCGAGGTAATCCAGGTACTGCAAGCCCAGCGGTTCGTTCACATTGACCGAGAAGAGTGCCGCTGCCTGGTTCTGTGCGGTTTCGTACGAGACGCCGTATTGCGCCATCAACGTGTAAATGTACACTTCAACCGGGCTGCCCGGCATCAGGTGCACGACGAAGAAGGAAATCGTCGTCACGATGTATATCGTGATGAGCGCCTTGGCGCTCCGCGCGACGTAGTAGTTACGGCGGATCCAATCGACGACGCTAGAGACTGTCGACTTCGCCGGACTCGTCTTGGGCAAAGGAACCGTAATTGTGCTCATAAATGTTGACTCATCCGCGACGGGCAGGCTGGACTGTCGGTTCGAACACGAATGACCCTACCGCGACGCAAAAAATCAGATTGCCCCCGACCAACGAAAATACGGGCCAACGTATACGCGTATGGGAAGCATGCTCGGCAATGCTATCGGAGACGAATATGATTGTCAATATTGTGCGAAGCGGTGGATCACCGCGTTCGCTTGCCCCTTGACACAAATCCGGTGGCAATCGGATCAAGAATAGGCGGATCGGTCCCACCAATCACCGTTTTGAACGTCAAAATTACCTTCACCCATTTGTGCCGACCGCCCAAATTCAATCGTGGAGGATCGGTTCTCGCTCCCCGTGGTCCCTTGCCGTGCCGCTCCCGCATCGGCTAACATGCCGGCACAAAGTCATGACCTTGACGCGCGCCTGCCGACAAAGCCCGGCCGCGCGATCGCCGCGAGGTGCTTATGCCTGACATCGTGATCGTCGGCGGGGGAGCCATTGGACTCGCCGCCGCGCGGGCTCTCCAAAAGCGAGGGAAAAGCGTCGTTCTGTGCGAGCGTGCCCAGACCGGCCGCGCCGCCTCCTGGGCGTCAGCCGGAATCGTCACCGCGCCAAGCGGTCCCCCCAACGATCCAGACTACTTGCTGGACGCCCTGAGCTGGCAGCAGTGGCCAGACTTCGCCGCCAAGCTAACCGAAGAATCCGGTCTGGATCCAGAATTCCGACCGATCGGCTGCCTCATCCCAGCTTTCGACGAGCACATGGCCGAAGGTCTGGACCGCGCGATTCACTCCGGATTGCTACCCGAAGGCAAGTTCTTGCGGGACGCCGACCTCCGGGAAGCCGAGCCGGCGCTCGGGCCGAGCGTTCTCGCCGCGGTGTGGCGACCGGGGGGCAACGTCGAGAATCGCCGCCTCTGCCGCGCGCTGGAGATCGCCGCGCGCGCGGCCGGGGTCGAGATCCGCACCGCCTGTGAGGTCCGTTCGATCATCGTCGACGGCGACCGCGTCCAGGGTGTCCTCACCTCGGACGGCGTCGTGCGCGCGGAAGCGGTCGTCGTCGCCTCCGGTGCCTGGAGCGGTGCGATCGTCGGCGGCCGGCCCAACGTCGGCGTCGTTCCCCAGCGCGGCCAGATCCTCGCCCTGGATCGCGGCGCGACCACTCTACGACAGGTCATCCTGACCCCGGACGATCCCTATCTGGTGCCGCGCGCCGATGGGCGGGTCGTGGTGGGTGCAACCCGCGAAATGGCCGGCTGGGATCCCGCCATCACCGCGGGCGGCGTCGCCTGGCTCCTCGCCCGCGCGATTCAGATCGTTCCAGCCTTCCAGAACGCCCCGATTGCCGAGATCTGGACCGGTTTCCGGCCGCTCTCACCGGACGGTGTGCCGATCATCGGTCCGGGCGAGGTCGCGGGAATGTACTTTGCGACCGGGCACGGTCCGTCCGGCATCGGTCCCTTACCCGCCAGCATCGCGCTGCTGACCGCCCTCGTCCTCGGCGAACCGCCGCCGATCACGGCCGCGCCGTTCAGCCCGCTGCGCTTTTCGAGCGGAATGTGAGGATCAGCCATGGGCAAGCACGTCGTCGGCAGCGTCGCCGAGATTCCGCCTGGCGAACGCAAGATTGTCGAGCTTGAAGGGCGCTCGGTTGGCGTCTTTAACGTGAAGGGCGCCTTTTTTGCGCTCCGCAACGTCTGTCCTCACCAGTCGGCGCCCCTTTGCCGGGGCAAGATCAAGGGTCTCTTGCGCGCCTCCGATCCCATGCACCTGGAGCTCACCCGCGAGGGCGAAATCATTCGCTGCCCCTGGCACGGCTGGGAGTTCGACCTCACCACCGGCCAGTCCGTTTTCAATCCACATAAACTGCACGTTCGCTCTTACGAAGTGACGATCGAGCCGGAGGAACCGGACCCCAGCATCGAAACCTTTCCGGTCACCGTCGAACGCGGCCGCGTCGTCGTTCATGTCAATTGAGGAGGGGAGAATGACTTTAGCCGCTCCAGAGGCGACCCGCCGCGACCGGGCCGCCCTTCGCCTCATCGATTGTGACGTTCACCAGGAACTACACAGTTGGGAAGACCTCCGACCATATCTGGGACCGGCCTGGTGGGAGCGCATCGGCCCGAAGGGACCGCCCTTCGGCCGCCGCGCCTACGAGAACGTTCGCGGTCACATCATCTCGGAAGATATGATCAACCCGGCCACCGGCAAGGCAGCCGACGACCCGGCCTGGGTAAAGAATCTCCTCTTCAAGCACTACGGCGTGGATCTGGGCATCCTCACCAGCAACATTCTCTCGCTCAACGCCCATCCCAACGTCGCCATGGCCGTCGCGGTTGCCCGCGCCTACAATGATTGGACGCTCGACACCTGGGTTCGCCCGCACCCGGAGTTCAAAGGCTCCATCGTGGTGGCCACCCAGGATCCGGATAGCGCGGTCGCCGAGATCGAGCGCCTCGCCGACGTGCCGGGCATCGTCCAGGTGCTGGTGTTCTCCGGAACGAATCAACCCTACGGTCAGCCGCGCTTCCACCGCATCTGGGAAGCCGCCGCCCACCACGGCCTGCCAGTCGCCACGCATTCCGGTGGCGAGACCATCGGGATCGCTCCGACCGGTACCCCGGCTGGCCCGCTCTCCTATTATATTGAGCATCACGCGCTGCAGTTCCAGAGCGCTCAGGCCCACGTGGTGAGTATGGTCATGGAAGGCGTCTTCGAGAAACTCCCCGATCTCAAGTTCCTGGTCGTCGAGCACGGCTTCTCCTGGGTTCCCCACCTGATGTGGCGGCTCGACAAAGACTACAAGGGCAATCGTTCCGAGTGCCCCTGGCTCAAGCGTCTCCCCTCGGAGTACATCCTGGATAACGTCCGCTTCGCGACCCAGCCGATGGAAGAGCCCAACAAGCCGGAGCACCTTCGCCAGATCTTCGACATGCTCGAAGCCCAGCGAACCCTGCTCTACGCTTCGGACTATCCGCACTGGGACTTCGACAACCCCAAGGTCGCCTTCAAGGACATCCCACCGGAGATCCGCCAGCGCATCTTCGTCGGCAACGCCCTTGACCTCTACGGCGACCGGTTACTCTAATCCTCCAGCCGCGCCTGGGCGAATTTGTCATTCTTCGCCCCTTGCGAGGGGCGAAGAATCTCCTCGGCCAAAGATTGCGGAAGAGATTCTTCGTCGCGCGGCTCCTCAGAATGACAAACTTCGGCTGACGGAGTAGTGTCCCGCCAGGGCGGAGGCGCGGAGCCTGAATCAGATACCGAGCTTGTAGATTTTACCCATAGATATTGACACGCAATTGCCCCCGTGATAACGTCTCGGCGGTACGAAACCGGTTCCGGAACCGGTTGTGGAGCGGCGCGTGTCAGCTGATTCCGTCCTATCGCCCACGACGATCTCGAAACGGCCCACGATCGCCGATGTCGCGGTCCGAGCCGGTGTTTCCCGCACCACGGTTTCCCGCGTTCTCAACCGTCGCGGCGAGTTGGCACCGGAGACAGTTATGCGGGTCCACCGCGCGATCGACGAGCTAGGCTACCGCCCCAGTGAGATCGCCCGGAGCCTCAGCTTTCAGCGAACCCGAACCATCGGAATTGCCGTTTACGACATCCTCAACATGGGAATGGCCGAATACGTCTATGCCGCCCAGGTCGAACTCGCCAAGCGTGACTACCAGGTGATCCTCACCTGCATGGCCGGCCAGATCGAAGCCGGGCAGGCCTGCCTCCGCCTCCTGGAAGACCGTCGCGTCGACGGGATTATTACCGACTTCTTCCCGCGAACCGGGGATTTGGATGCCGCTGGCCGGTCGCGTCCGCCGCTGGCCGGCATTTTTTGCTACCACCCCGCGACCGGGCGCGTCTCTTCGGTTCGCTTCGACGGGCGCGGCGGCGGTAGGCAGGTAGCGGGCCACCTCTTGGAACTGGGACATCGCCGGATCGGCGTCGTCACCGGACCGAGCTGGTGGGGGTCCATCAAAGAACGCCTTGCCGCCTTTCACGAAACGCTCGGCGCGCACGACGTGCCGTTCGACCCCTCCCTCGTCGAGGCGACAGACGAATGGACCGTGCCCGCTGGGCACGCCGCCGCGCTCCGATTGCTCGAACGCGCGCCCGACGTAACGGCCATCTGGGCCCTCTACGATGTGCTCGCCATCGGCGTTGTCCGTGCCCTTCACGACCTCCGGCGCCGGATTCCCGACGACGTCGCGGTGATCGGCTTTAACGACGAAGTCTTCTCGACCTACATCGTGCCGCGCCTGACGTCGGTGCGCGCAAACTGTGGCCGGCTCGGAGAGGTTGCCGCTGGCCTCGTCTTGGATTTAATCGACGACGAGACCGCGCGGCCCCAGGATGTCGTCGTTCCCACCCAACTGGTTGTTCGAGAGTCGACGGTCGGTCGAAGCGACGCGACCGTGTTCGCACCGGATGAATTCGTCACGATTGCCGACGGTCCTGGCGACAGTTAGGCGAGCATCCCACTGGCGTCAAGACCGTCGATCTCGCCAAAGAATGCTAAGAGAGGTTTTATGTTCAAGGATCTGGCTGCTTCGTCCTTCTCCCGGCGTCGATTTCTCGCGGCAGGCGGAGGCGTCTTCGCCACGTCGCTCCTCGCCGGAGTTCTCACCGCCTGCAGTGGCGGGACCACGGCCCAGCCAACCACCGCGGCCAGTCAGCCAACGTCGGCGCCGGCGCCCACCAGCGCGCCGGCGGCCGCCGCGACGGCAGCTCCCACCGCGGCCAGTGGAACGGCTGCCCCAACCACCGCGGCCGGTTCCCCAACCGCGGCAGCCGCGGCAACCACCGCGCCCGCCGCCACCGCGTCAACTGCCGCGTCGACGGCCGCGGCCTCGCTCAAGGTGGCACCGGGCTCGACGCTGACGTCCTGGAAAAACGTCTGGCCAGAACTGATCAAGGCCTACCAAACGTCCCATCCCAACGTGAACATCTCCCTCGATTCCACCGCCAGCGGCGCGAACTATGACCAGAAACTCTTCGCGGAAATCGCCGCCGGAACCCTTCCCGACATCATCTACACAACCGACAACTACGCCACCCCCTTCAAGCAGAACAAGATCACCCAGGACATGCTCCCGTTCGCCAAGCAGACCAACTTCCCGGTCGACGACTTCAATAAAACCTTCATGAACCTGGGCATGGTCGACGGTACCCTCCAGATGTTACCGAGCAGCGGCGACGTCGTCGTTCTGTTCATCAACAAGAAACTCGTTCAAGAAGCGGGCGTCGAGATTCCCTGGACCGTCGACTACAAGAACAACAAGCTGTGGACGACCGACGACTTTTATAAGGTCTGCCAGAAGCTCACCGTGGACATCAAGGGCAAGCGAGGCGACGAACCTGGCTTTGACAAGACTAACGTGAGCGTCTACGGCGCGGCGATGCCGATCGACTGGTGGGCGGTCTACGTTCCGGCGCTCATCAGCTTCGGCGGTCAACTCGTCTCCGACGACCTGTCGAAGTCGATGCTGGGATCGCAGGCTGGCGTCGACGCCTTCACCTGGCTGACCAAGCCGGTCCTCGACGGCTACTGGGCACCCTATAGCTACTTGACCCCGTTCGGCCCGACAACGAACGCCCAGGCCACCGGTGCGTTCAACGCCAGCAAAGTCGCGATTACCGCGACGGTGCGCGGCGGGGTTCCCGGCATTCGGCCGAACATCAAGGACGATTGGGACGTCGCGCATTTCTACGCCGGTCCGTCCAAGCGGGTCACCGGCATGGGAACCCAGGGCTTCGCCCTCTCCGGCGCCACCAAGCAACCGGACGCTGCCTGGGCATTCCTCGAATTCATGTACGGCGAAGCCGGCATGAAGATCATTACCGCGAGCTATGGGGCAACGCCGGTCGAGCAGCGGTTCTACAACGCCTCCTGGTGGAAGGGTCTCCCGCCGCCTCCGGCGAACGTGGACGTCTTCACCCAGGCGTTCGACTACGGCACCCTACCGCCGCGCCTCCCGTTCTACACCACCGGCCCCTTCACCAAGGCGCTGCTGGACGGGTTGACGGCGATTGAGCTCGGCCAGGCCAAGCCTCAGGACGTCGTGACCAACGTCAGCAATCAACTCCAGCAGTGGCTCGACCAGAATAAGAAGAGCTAATTCGGTGAGAGGAGAGAGGGGACTGTGTCCGTCGGTTCCCTCCTCTCTTGTCTTCTGGCTCCTGGATCGGTATTCTCGTCCGGAGGCTCGTCATGCAAAGCGGAGGCGCGGTGGCCTCGCCATATCGTTTAACGGCGTCGCGCCGCCGCTGGCGCGACATTCCGTGGGTGCTCCTCTTCTTAGGCCCGAATCTGTTGCTTTTTCTGGTCTTTACCGCGATCCCCATCGTCTTTGGTCTGGCGCTTAGCTTTAGCAAGTGGAACATCGTCCAGCCGATGACTTTCGCGGGCCTCGGCAACTACCGCCAGCTCCTAGCGGATCCGCTTACCTGGAAAACGGTGAAGATCACGTTGTACTACACGATCGGCGTGGTCCCCACCGCCCTGGCACTCTCGCTCTTCTTCGCGATTCTCCTGAATCAACGCATTCGACTTCTCGGGCTCTGGCGGGGAATCTTCTTCCTTCCGATGGTGACCTCCGGCGTGGCCATCGCGCTGGTCTGGAAGTGGCTCTACGCCTACCAGTTCGGCGCGGTGAACTCCCTCATTGCCTTCGTGGGAATCTCCCGACAAAACTGGCTCTTTGATCAGAAGCTCGTGATGCCCGCGATCATCGTCGTCGCGATCTGGGCGGCTATGCCGGTCCACATCATCTTCTATCTCGCCGGACTCCAGGGCGTTCCCCGCGAGCTTTACGAAGCCGCGGACATCGACGGAGCTGGACGCTGGCAGCAGTTCTTGAACGTGACCTGGCCCTTGATCACCCCGACGACGTTCTTCCTGCTGATCATCACTCTGATTGGCTCGTTTACCGGAGGCTTTGACATCGTCTGGAATCTGACCCAGGGCGGGCCGCTCGACTCCTCGAACCTGTTCGTGGTGCAGCTGTATCGCACCGCGTTCGTTTATTTCCAGATGGGGTACGCCTCGGCGATGGCCTACGGGCTATTCCTCGCTGTTCTCGTTGTGACGATCATCCAGTGGAGGGCCCAACGCCGGTGGGTGCATTACAACTAACCCGCTCTTCCCGAGCGGGTATTTGGGGCAGCCAGCGATTCCAGGGAATCGCCGGCAGAACTCTGACGTATCTCTTTCTCGTCGTGGGCGGGGCCACGATGCTGGTTCCTTTCATTTATATGCTCAGTACCGGCCTGAAGTCTGGACCGCAGGTCTTCCTCTTCCCACCGGTCTGGATCCCATCGCCGCTGCAGTGGTCAAACTTCTCGGACGCCTGGACGACCATCGGCGCGCGAACCTTCGCCAACACCGTGTTCTTCTCGGCCTGCATCGTCTTCGGCCAGGGACTGGTTACCACGATGGGCGGCTACGGCTTCGCCCGCCTGAAGTTTCCCTGGCGCGAGCAATTGTTCCTCGCCTACCTCGGGACGATGATGATTCCGTCTCAGGTCACGATGATTCCCGCCTACATCGTCGTGGTCAAGCTCGGTTGGCAGAACAGCTACGAGGGGCTCATCATTCCGATCCTCGCCAGCGGCGCCTTTGGGACGTTCCTGTTTCGCCAGTTCTTCAAGCAAATCCCCGAAGAACTCCCCGAGGCGGCGTTGATGGACGGCGCCACTCATCTGACCATCTACGCCCGCTTGTTCCTCCCGCTGAGCAAGCCCGCGCTGGTGGCGTACGGCGTCATTACTTTGCTCAACGCCTGGAACATGTTCGTCTGGCCGCTCATCATCGTTCAATCGCAGCAACTCTGGGTCTTGACCCTGGCCCTATCAATTCTTCAGGGCGACCTCGGTTCACAGATGAACGTGATGATGGCGGGTGTCACCCTGTCGATTCTGCCACTCTTGATTCTGTACATCTTCGGCCAGCGTCTCTTCGTCGAAGGGGTGACGATGACCGGCATCAAAGGTTGACGAAAGGACCGCCCCTTGTCCAACCTGCTCCCAATCACCAAGATCGATCAAGTCTGCGTCGTCGTTCGAGACTTGCGAAAGGCCATGGCCGAGTACCACGCCCGGCTGGGAATCGGCCCCTGGCGCACCTTCACCTTCGCTAAGCCCCCGCTACGCGAGCTAACCTACCGCGGCAAGCCCGCGGACTACAGCATGCGCATCGGCTTTGCCCAGTTTGGCCAGCTTCAGTATGAGCTGATCGAACCATTGGCCGGTCCGACGATTTACCACGAGTTCCTGGAGCGCCACGGCGAAGGCATTCATCACTTCGGAACGGTCGTACCCAATCTCGACGCCGCGGTCGCCGAGGCCGAGGCCGCTGGCTACCGCGTTCTGCAGAGCGGCCGGGGCACCGGCGTCCTGGGAGATGGCGGTTTCGCCTACCTTTCGACCGACGATACCTTGAACGCCATCTTCGAGCTTATCGAAATTCCCAGGGAACGCCGCGCCCCGGAAGGAATCTATCCGGAGGGCTGAGGTCTCAATACCAAGGAGAACATCCAACTATGGATCGCCCAAAGGTGCTGATCGTCTGTAATCAGCACGTTCGCGAGGTCTATTTCGCCCCGAAGGACCTCGAACGCCTCCAGGAATTCGCCGACTGGGAATGGCTGCCGGCGGAGGGGGGCAAGGGTTTCGAGGGCAACGAAGACCCCGCGGTCGTGGAAAGTCTGCTCGCGCGGGTGGACGACGTCGCGGGCATCGTCGTCTGCCACGGCTCGCCCCGGATCGACGACCGGGTGTTCGATCGGGCGCCCAACCTTCGCATCGTCGGCGAACTCGAAGGCGACCGCTTTGCCTATCGGATCGACACCGAGGCCGGCTGGCAACGCGGGATTCGCACCGTCGACACGACGAACGGCTCGTCGTACCCGGTCGCCGAGTGGGCGCTGGCCCTGACGATCATTTCCCTCCGCAACGCTGGCCAGCAGTTTCGTCGTTTGATCGCCCACGAATCCTTTCGCCGCTCCTACGAGGACTTCGGATACGTCCACGCCGAACTGTACGGCAAGAAAGTAGGGATCATCGGCTGCGGCCACATCGGACGCCGATTGATCACGTTTCTCAAACCCTTCAATTGCGACATTCGGATCCACGATCCCTACATCCCTAAGGAAGTGCCGGATATCCTGGGGGTCCTGCCAACTTCGCTCGACCACGTTTTCAGCGATTCCGACGCCGTCATCTGTCTGGCCCCGCTAACCCCGCGCACCCACCGCATGATCGGCAAACGAGAGTTAGACCTCCTGCAACCGGGCTCGGTCTTCGTCAACGTCTCGCGCGGCCCGATCGTCGATCCCGACGCCTTGATCGAGCGACTGCGTCGCGGCGACATCGTCGCCGGCCTCGACGTTTTCGATCCGGAGCCCATCCCCGCGGATAGCCCGATTCGCGACCTGCCGAACGTCTTTCTCTCGCCGCACATCGCTGGCGTCACCCTGGGCAGCCGCCGCGCCTTCGTCGAACTCATGGTGGACGAACTGGATCGCTTCTTCCACGGCCACGAGACCCTTTACGATCTGCTGCCGCGCACGCTGGCCAATCGGCGGGGCAAGGCACTGTCGTGACGAATCACCCGGTAACAGCCCACGACCCGACGCTAAACCAGTTCGGATTCTGCGTACCGCTCTTCGCCTATCCGGGCGCGGCGTTCTTTCGCACCCCGAACTGGACCGCCCTGGATCCCGCCGCCGCGGTCGACGCCGCGCTCGTCGCCGAGCGACTCGGTTACGATTCGCTCTGGGTCGCCGATCACCTCGTCCACGGCAACGACGGCGGTATCCTCGAAGGCTGGTCCACCCTGTCCTTTCTCGCCGGCCGCACCAGTCGCATCCGCCTCGGCACGATCCACCTGTCGCATCACTTTCGTCCCCCGGGCCTCACCGCAAAGATGGCCGCGACCCTGGACGCGCTTTCCGACGGTCGGCTGATCTTCTTCTACGACATCGGCGGGGGCATCCCGGAGTGCCCGGCCTACGGCTACGACGTCCCGCCACTCGGCGAGCGCATCGCGCGACTGGACGAGGGGCTCACTTTAATCAAACGCCTGTGGAACGCCGAGGAGCCCCTGACGTTCACCGGGAACTACTATCACACCGACGCGGCGATCTGCCGGCCCAAGCCGCACCAGCGCCCGATGCCGCCGATCTGGCTGGGCGAGATCCGCGAGGATCCCTGGTGCGACGTTGTCTGCCGCCACGCCACCGGCTGGAACAGCACCCCGGCCTCGCTCGCCACCCTGCGGTCCAAACTGGAGAAACTCGCCAGCGCGGCCAGCCGGGCCGGTCGCGATCTCGCCTCCTTCGAGCTATCGCTAGAGATCGAAATACTGATCGGGGAAAATCGCGCCGAGGTCCGTCGACTGGCCGATCAAATCGCCGCGCACCCTTCGACCAGTCAGGCTCGTCAGCGCGATGACGTCCTCGAATTTCTCCGAACAACCGATCCCGCCACCCAGACCACCCTGCCCGCTAGCTACGAAGAACGGGTACTGATCGGCACGCCCGACGAGATCGTCGATCGCCTTCGCGCCTACGGCGAGTTGGGAATCAGTCACTACATGCTCTGGTTCCTCGACTTCCCCGCGACTCGGGGCATGGAACTCTTCGCCGAGAAAGTTCGGCCGGCCGTGCGCCAAAGAGCACGGTAAGTCAGTCACAGGAGAACGTGATGGAACGCACACCAATCGCAATCGTCGGCTGCGGCGGCATGGGGCGTCGCCACCTCACCGGTCTCGCCGCGCTGGCCCGCAGTGACTTCAATAATCTCGACCTCGTCGCGGTCTGCGACATCAACCGCCAGAACGCGGAAGACCTCGCCGACGAGGCCCAGAACGCCCTGGGCATTCGCCCCCGGGTCTTCGAGAGCATTACCGCCATGGTTGAAGCCCTGCCGCAACTCAAGGCCGCCGACGTCACCACCGACGCCGGTTCGCACCACCGCGTCGCTGTCGACTGCCTCCGCGCCGGTCTGCACGTCCAGTGCGAAAAGCCACTGGCGATCACCATCCGCGGCTGCAACCGCGTGATCGACGCCGCCCGCGCCGCCGGCAAGATCCTCTCGGTCGCCGAAAATTATCGCCGCGACCCGATCAATCGCCTCGCCAAGGCCCTGATCACCGACGGCGCGATCGGTACGCCGCAGCTGATGATCGAAACCTCGATCGGCGGCGGGAATCACATCGCGATCACCGCCTGGCGGCACCTGAAGCTGCACGGCACGATCACCCTCGACGCCGGGGTCCACAACGCGGACATCCTCATGTACTACCTCGGCGACGTGGACACCGCCTTTGGCGACGCCCGCCTCTACGAAAAGATTCGCTACAAGGGCAACGCCAGCGGTCCCGGTGGCTTTTACGCCAAGTGGGCGGCGAACATGCCCGACCAGATCGAAGCCACCGGCGAAGACGCCATGTTCGGCTATTTGCGCTTTGCGAGCGGCGCGATCGGTCAGTTCACCTATCACCACGCGGCCCACGGCCTGCCCCAGCGCGGCCGTTACGTCTACGGCAGCAAAGGCGCGCTCGTCTCACCCGGCGACCGCAACGGCCGCCCGCTCAAGCTGCACTTCGACGGGAAGGAAATCTCCGGACCGGAGATTCTCGACTACGCGCCGAGCTATCGCCTGAGCCCGCTCGCCACTCAACTCTTCGGGGGCGAGCGAGTGTGGAGCTACGAAATTCCCTTTGCCGACACCGACGCCAAGATCCTGGCCAGCGAGTATCACGAGTTCGCCAGTTGCGTTCAAACCGGCCAATCCCCCGAAGTAACCGGCGAAGTCGCCCGGCGAGACGTCGCCCTGGTCTACGCCCTCTTCGAGTCCGGCCTCGCCGGCCGCGCGCTCACCCTCGACGAAGTCGAAAACCTCGCCGTCGATGCCTACCAGCGCGAAATCGACGAGCATCTCGGCCTGATCAAAAAGCCAGTCGCAAACGTGTAGAACGGAGGCTTTCATGAAACTTGGTTACAGCGCCTGGGGCATGCCGATGCTCCCGGTCGACGAGCAGATTCGGGCCGTCGCCGAGATTGGCTACACCGGCATCGAACTCATCTGTATCGAGCGATCGTCCACTGACCTGGAGACCCTGGATTCCGCCGAGCGAAAGCGGATTCGCGGCCTGCTCGACGCCACCGGTCTGGATCTGCCGGCCTTGCACGCCAGCGTCAATCCCATCGCGCCGGATCCCGCCGTCGCCGCGCACAATATCGACCGGCTACGCCGCTCGATCGACCTGGCGAGCGACCTCGCCAAAGGCACGCCACCGGCCATCGTCCTGATGGGCTACGGCAAACCGGAAACCTCGGAGAGCGACCGCGAGCGCCTCGTTCCGATCTTTCGCGACCTTGCCGAGTACGGCCGGGGGCGCGACGTCACCCTCGCCCTCGAATTGCACGTCGGTCAGGCGATCGATAGCCCGGAGCGCACCCGCTGGCTCCTCGACGCGATCGATCATCCCAACTTCAAGCTCAATCTCGACACCAGCCACCTCGACGTGATGGGCTACAGCATCCCGGACTCGGTTCGCCCGCTCGTCGCCGACGCCGTCCATACCCACGTCAAGGACCAGCGCGGCCGCTATCCCAACCACGAGTACCTGACGCCCGGCGATGGCGACTACGACTACGTCACCTTCCTGCACGAAATGGCGAACGGCGGGTACACCGGCTACATCACCGGCGAGATTAGCATCATGGTTCAGCGCAAACCCGGCTACGATCCCATCGCCACCGCGCGAAAGACCTACGCAACCCTCTCGCAAGCCTTCGCGGAGGCCGGACTACCGATCGAAAACTGAGGAGCGGGGGAGGCGAGAGAGGAATCCAGAATCCAGGAGCCAGACATCCATGCGCGGAACGCACACCGCGCAATGAAAATAGCCACCGATCTGACAGACGCATCGGCACCAGCCTTATTGGTAGCTATTTTCAGGTTAGTGTCCCAAAAACTCGAAAGCAACCAATTACCCGTATTCCTACCGTCCGTCACGGTCGTATCGGCTAGGCTGCTTTTGTCAATGGCCGGATCGTCGCCCCGGCCCAATGGGCGCCCCACGAGCGCCGGATGGACCCTCGCCGCCTTCAAAGGCGGGCGTAGGGACGGAGGCGCTAAAGCGCCCGATCCGAGGGCTTCAACCCTGCCCACTCGACGTCCGTGCCCGCATCGGGACTTCAGTCCCTGGTCCCTTCGCCTGCCTTTCAAGGCAGCGAAGGTAGCGAAGGCGAGCAAACGCAACCTAGTTGGTGAGCAGAAGTGTCAACCTGGGGAGCGAGGCCAGAGGCATGATCCGACGCCGTTGTCCCCCAACCCCTCGGCCCCAATCCCCAGTCCCCGCTCTAAAGTCGCTCCCGCAGGAACTCCAGCGTCCGCTCCCACGCCAGTCGTGCCGCGTCGGCGTTGTAGGCATCCGGCCGATTCTCCTCGAAGAACCAGTGTCCGGTACCGGGATAAACGTGGAAGGTCACGTCCATGCCAGCGCCGCGCAACTCCTCCTGGAAGCGGAGTGTCTCGGCCACCGGCGGCTCCCACTCGTCCTTTTCGGCGAAGTGACCGAGGATGCTCGCCCGCGTCTCCCGCGCCAGCCCGGCGTCCTGCTCGCTGCCGCCGTAGAAGACCACCGCGGCGCCGAGTGCCGGCTGCTGGGTAGCCAACCGCATCAGATACCCGGCGCCCAGCGAGAACCCGACGCCGCCAATCCGTGGCCTCGTCACCGCCGGGTCGCGTAGCAGGTGCTCGGCAGCCGCGCCAACCACCGCCTCCGCCTGTCGGCCGTCCAGGGCCCGAGCGAGGAATTCCGCCTCCGCGATCGTCGACGCGGTCCGGCCGTCATAGAGATCGGGCACGAGGGCGACGAATCCAGCCTCCGCCAATCGATCGCACAAACCGGTGAACATTTCGGTCATTCCCCACCAGGCGTGAAGGACGAGCACCCCCGGCCCACCACTGGCCGGCGCTGCCCGGTACCCCGCCACGGTTCGGTCGCCCGAACGGAACTCGATGCGTTCGCCCATGTCGCCCTCCAACAACGCCGAATAGAACATAGGTTCGCACATCGAGCGCGCGTGGTCAACTTGGGTCGCTAGATCATCAGGCGAGACATCAGCGTACTCCAGAATCGACGTCAGGATCTTCAGGCCGATCCAGTTCTTCGTTCCGAAGAAGCGGTTCCATTCGCGGTAGCTCGCGCAGCCGAGCAACAAAGGAGGGGGCGGACTTGGCCAGACGCCCTAAGGTCGTAGACATGGCTTCCCATATCAGTCCTGGTATTTGTCTAGACCGAACTCCTGGCCAAGCTCTGACAGCTTGTCAAGTGCCTCACGCCGGGTCGCGTCGCGCTTCTTTTTGTAAGCCATGAGATCTTCGAAGCGAATGCGTCGATGCTTCCCGGTCTTGACGAACGGAACCTCCCCACGTTCGAGTAGTCCGATCAGGAAGGGGCGTGACACATTGAGGATATCAGCCGCCTCCTGAGTCGATAATTCCTTATGGAAAGGAACTATCCTCAGTGCGTGCCCCTGCAGAAGATGGGGTACGATTTGCTGAAGCACGCGTAACAGTGACTCAGGCAGCTCAATCCTTTCATTGTTACGACCGAGCAGCATGGGCTGCGGTTGAGCAGCGGTGTTCTTCTCCATCTGAGCGAGCAGGGCATCAATTGCCTCGAGAGTTTGATGCTCGTCGATTGATGCGGTGACCGGGCCCCCCTCCATAGAGAGATCTCTCTCCAGGGTTTTCGCGACCATCTCTCTCATCCCCTCCGTGACTATCGCAACAAACGCAGCAATCGCAACAATTGCAATCATCGCAGTAAGCGTACCACGGGAGCAGAGAACCTACAATACGTAAAAGGACCATTCGGTCAGGGGAATTACCGCTCTCACGCCGCGAGCCGGTGCGTCACGATTAGGAAGAAAGACGGCCGCGACCGTACGTGACCGCCAGCGAAGCTTAGGACTCGTTAAACAACAACTTCCCGATATGATGCGTCGCCCGGGGCTGCCTCACCCCTCGCCCCTCTCCACCTCGACGGTGGAGAGGGGAAAATGCCCTTGTCCTCCCCTCTCCATGGCCATGGAGAGGGGTCGGGGGTGAGGCAGGCCGGTCCGGGCCTCCCGGCAATGCGGGAACTTGTTCCTTGACGAACCCTTAGCCGGCGGAAACGCTGTCGGCCGGGATTTCGACATAATCCGCGGTGCTCGTGGCGGCCGGTAGGGCTATGCCGTCCTCCAAGAGACCACGTAGGTGCATCGCCAGCGCGCTCTTCATCTTCTCTTCGGCATCTCGCGCCGTTTTGCCAGTGGCAACACAACCCGGAACGTCCGGCGAGTAGGCCGCGTAGTTGTGCTCCGCCTTTTCGATCACAATGAGGTACCGCATTACGCTGCCACGCTCGTCACGATGACGGTCCCGTCGGTCTCCTCGGGAATCGACTCACCGATTTCCTCCAGACTGGCCACGTGGCCAGCGATCGCCTCTTTCGCATTGGCAAGTGCCTCCTCAATCGTTGCACCCTGGCTGGTACAACCCGGAAGAGCCGGCACGGTTACGGCGTAAGCCTGAGCGTCGGGATCGTACTCCAGGATTACGGTGTAACGTCGCATCCGTGCCTCCAATTCTGGCGCTCCGAAGATCTCGCAGGCAGTTCCTGTCGCCGACCGCTACGAGCCCACCAGCGCGAGCCACCTGCTGTCCGTCGTCCGGCGGCGTTTCGATCAGGCAGCCGTCACGCGGCTACGTCGACGACAATCGCTTGCGGGTGCTCCCTCTCCTCGGGAATTGCCTCGCCTCGCGCTTTCAGTCCTTCCAGATGCAAAGCGATTGCCTCCTGAGCATGGGCGATCGCATCCTGGAGGGTATCCCCCTGGCTAAAACAGCCCGGCAGAGCTGGTACTGTCACCCAATAGCCGCCCTGCTCCACATCTGGATGAACGATGATCGTATAACGACGTGTCGCCTTATCGTCTTCCGTCATCCCTCTCTAACCTCACAGCAGCCCCGCCAGATCCTCGGGCGAAATTTCAGCTTGCTCCAGAATCAAGGTCAGGATCTTCGGCGGAATGGTCTTGCCCGTATGTACCGGCACGGTCACCAAGCCGCCCTTGGATGGGTGGGCCAGCTGAAGGTGGCTTCCCCGCTGGCGGACATCCTCCCACCCATCCCGGTGCAGCGCCCGCAGTAGCTCACGCGCCGTGATCCGCGGTAGCTTCGGACTCACTCCTCACGCACCTTTCCAAACCATGGTGGGCACACACTCTCGTCACCGCCGCGCGTTCGGATCCGGCCGACGCCGCGCCGCGTTTGAAGCGTCTTCCCTGCCCTTACTCTAACAGGCTTTTGGAGTATTACACAAAAGCAGTGGACAGAGACGCGGCACACACCTGTGTCCTCCGCGGCTCAGTACTTCTTGTAAGGAAGAAACTTGCCGTTGAAGACAAGCTGAACCCGGTCGCCCTTGGGATCCGCAACGCGCTGGACCTCCATCTGGAAGTCGATGGCGCTCATAATGCCGTCGCCAGCGCCTTCTGGGCAAGTTCTTCACGCGTCGCCATCGTGACCTCCATCGGCGATTCAGCCGTTAGCATGTCTTCGCTGTGGAAGAATCATACGGTTTTGGGAAGACGTTTGCATCCCGGAGCCGGGTAGGTTGCGCAAAATGAGACGTAGGCACTCCGTTGATTCGAGCGTGCCCACGAGTCCATCGTCGCTGACCGTTACGAATCGAGCGCACCAACATCACTGCTCGGTGAGTCCTTGGGATAGTGCGCGATACACAAGGCCAAGCTAGACGTACGCCTGTGCGTACGCTACACTATCCCCGCGGATGCGGCTGGCGACATTCCTGGCCGGGATAAGCCGCACAGCCGTTACGAGAACGCCGGGCACGCCGGGCTGGGCGAGCCTCGCGCGCCGATCGTACCTGCCAGTAAGAAAACTCGCCAATTGGTCGGTAAAATGAATTCCGTCACTTCCCTAACATCGGGAATTCGCGATAATCGTCCGCGTCGTGGCACCGTCGCGTCGTTTCTACAGGATAAGATTCGACCGGGAGCCAATCTCGCCTTTGTATCCGCGTACTTCACGATCTACGCCTACCAGGCGCTCCAGGAACAACTGGACACGGCCGCTCGGCTCCGTTTCCTATTCGGCGAGCCAAGCTTCGTGCGCGGGATTGACCCGGAGAAACGGCAGCAGAAGTACTTCCGGATCGAGGACGACGCGCTCCAGTTGGTCAATCGCCTGGAACAGAAGCGAATCGCGCGCGAGTGCGCCGAATGGATCCGCTCCCGGGTCGACATCAGAACGGTCACCCGCGAAGGATTTCTCCACGGCAAGATGTATCACATCGACAACCAGGGCGTTCACGACGCTATCCTGGGAAGCTCGAACTTCACCGTCCGTGGCCTCGGGCTGGCGGCGAGCGGCAACAATATCGAGCTGAACCTGGAAGTCGACAGCGCCCGGGACCGCCGCGACCTCGAAGCATGGTTCGACGAACTCTGGACCGACACGTCGCTCGTCCGCGATGTCAAAGCGGAAGTCCTGCAGTACCTCGAACAGCTATATCGCGACCAGTCGGCGGAGTTTCTGTACTACAAGACCCTCTTTCACGTCTTCGAGAAGTTTCTCGGCGACACCGGCGATATCGAGAGCAAACTGGGCCGCACCTCGCTATTCGAAAGCCAGGTCTGGCGCACCCTCTTTGACTTCCAGAAGGATGGGGTGAAAGGGGCGATCAACAAGATTTTGGCGCACAACGGATGCATCCTCGCGGATAGCGTCGGCCTCGGAAAAACCTACGAGGCGCTGGCGGTGATCAAGTTTTTTGAGACCCGCAACGAGCGGGTTCTGGTCCTCGCCCCGAAGAAACTGCGCGAGAACTGGGCCGTTTACCAGGCGCACGCCGGCAACGCGCTCAATCCATTTCCGGACGACCGATTTGGTTTCACTCTGCTACACCACACGGACTTGAGCCGCGACCACGGGGATTCGGCGGGCATCAACCTCGCCACCTTCAACTGGGGAGCCTACGACCTCGTCGTCATCGACGAATCCCACAATTTCCGAAACAATGCCAGGGGTAAGCGCGACGAGACCGGGGAAATCGTGCGCATGAGTCGCTACGAACGCCTGATGAACGACATCATTCGCTCCGGCGTCCGAACGAAAGTGCTCTTGCTCTCGGCGACGCCGGTCAATAACACGCTAACCGATATCCGGAACCAGATCTCCATCATTGCTGGGGGCGATGTCGTCCACGACGACAGGGCCAACGCGACTTTCCAGGAGTCCGCCGGCATCGCCGACGTCAAGGAAACCATTCGGCAGGCGCAGACCCAGTTCACGACCTGGGCCAGGCTAAAGCCCGAATCACGCACGGTGTCCGGCCTATTGGAACGCCTCGGCTCGGATTTCTTCAAGCTGCTCGATACCCTGACCATCGCACGATCCCGCCGCCATATCGAGCGCTACTATCGGGAGAGTCTCGCCGAGCTCGGTGGTTTTCCAAAGCGAACCACTCCGGTATCCATCTACCCGGAGCTGGACACCGAGCGCTTGTTTATGGACTACGACCGCTTGAACGACGAGATCAGCCGATACAAGCTGTCCTTGTTCAACCCTTCGCGGTTCGTCAAGCCGGAGCATCGAGACCAGTACGTCCGGGTGGTTGGGAACTTCACCCAGGTCCAGCGCGAGGACTTCCTGATCGGGATGATGAAGGTCGGCTTTCTGAAGCGGCTGGAGAGTTCGGTCCACTCTTTCACCCTGACCCTCGGCCGCACTCTCGACAAGATCAAGGACCTGGAGGATCGCATCCAGCGATTTAAGCGATACCAGACCGAGAACCCCGACCTCGATCTCGGGTCGGTCGTTCCGGAGGATATCGACGACGAGGACGCACGCGACGCCCTGGAGGTTGGCAAAAAGCTGACCTTCAAGCTTGCCCACCTCAAGCTTGACGAGTGGTCGCGAGCGCTCCACGAAGACCGCCGCCAGCTTAACTCGATCTACGTCCAGGCAAAGGACGTCGACCGCGAGCGCGACGCGAAGCTGGCCGATCTCAAGCAGATCATTCGAAAGAAGGCATCGAACCCCTCGATGCGTAAGGATGGCCGGCCCAATCGCAAGCTCCTCATCTTCACGGCATTTGGCGACACCGCCAGCTATCTGTACGACTCCCTGGCGCGCTGGGTCCGGAACGATCTCGGATTGCATGTCGCACTGGTCACCGGCGGCGGTCCAAATCGGACCACGCTAGGATCGGCGGACTTCCACCAGATACTGGTGAACTTCTCCCCGGAAGCGAAGCAGCGAAGTCGGATGCCAGCGATGCCCAAGGACGAGGAGATCGACGTCCTGATCGCCACCGACTGCATTTCCGAGGGCCAGAACCTTCAGGACTGCGATACCGTGGTGAATTACGATATTCACTGGAACCCGGTGCGCATTATCCAGCGCTTCGGCCGAGTGGACCGGCTCAAGAGCCCGAACGAACAGGTGCACCTCGTCAATTTCTGGCCCACCGACGACCTGAACAAATACATCGACCTGAAGCACCGCGTCGAGGCGCGCATGGCGCTGGTGGATATCAGCACGACCGCCGACGACAACCTTCTGCAAAGCGCCCCGGTCGAAGAACTCATCGGCGAGGAGTTGCGCTACCGCGACCGCCAGCTTCGCCGACTGCAACGCGAAATCCTCGACATGGACGAACTGAACGAGGACAGCATCTCCCTGACCGAGTTCACGCTCGACGACTTTCGGCGGGACCTCATCAACTACCTGGAAGTGAACCGGTCCACGCTAGAAAACGCGCCGTTGGGCCTCTACGCGGTCGTGCCGCCCGATCCGACCAAAACCGTCATCGCTCCGGGCGTGATCTTCTGCCTGCGTCAGCTTTCCCCGGCCGCCGGCCAAATCTCCTCACGAGAGGCGGCCAACGCCGCGACGGTGAATCCGCTTCAACCACATTTTCTGGTGTACGTGCGCGACGACGGGAACGTGCGCTTTACCTTCGCCCAACCGAAGCAAATTTTGGACATTTACCGACTGCTCTGCTCAGGCCGAAACTCGCCGGACGACGCGCTGGGTCAGCTCTTCGACCAGGAAACGGATAACGGCCGCGCCATGGACCGCTACTCGGAGTTACTCGGGCGCGCGCTCGAGTCAATCGTCCGTACGTTCCGGCGCCGCACCGCCGCCACGCTGCAAACAGGACGCGGCGCCACGCTCCTTCCGCAATTTCAGCAGGCTTCCGAAGAATCGGAGTTCGAATTGATCACCTGGCTGGTTGTCAAAGCACGATGAACGCCGGCGAACGCAAACAAGCAATCGAAGACGCGCTAAACGCATTGGCTGCGCGACCGCTTTATGAAGCCGGGCTTGGCCTACTCGACGCCCTCGGCTACCGAAGTGATCGGACCCTGCGACTACGCGAGGTCGAGGAGTTCCGTTCCGCTTTCGATCAACACGGGCAGCTCAACGCCGACGCCGCGCGAACCGAGGACTGGCTCGACGTGGCCTTTCTTCGCCAGATCACGAGCGACGATGTCGCCATCTCCGCTGAGGCGGCACTCCCGTTCCAGCGCGACTACGCGCCGACCGACATGCAGTCCTACGTGTTCGTCGCGGTCGAACTCCGAAATCAAGCGTATACCCGGAGCGAACTCTCTCGGATCACCCGCGCCGTTAATCGAATCTTCAGCATGCCCGCCATGCTTCTCTTCAAATATGGTGGGCGGCTGACCCTGGCGATCATCGACCGGCGACCGAACCGGCGCGACGAAGCGCGGGACGCGCTGGAAAAGGTAACCCTGGTCAAAGACATCGCCTTCGCCGACCCGCTCCGCGCGCACGTCGATATCCTGCACGACCTGTCGCTGGAGGCGCTGCACGAGGATTTCTTTTTCCATAACTTCGCCGGCCTGCACGAAGCCTGGCGCAAGCGACTCGGCGGTCTTGCGCTCAACGAACGGTTCTACCGAGAAGTGGCCAACTGGTACTTCTGGGCGCTGACTTCGCCCGGGGTCGTTCTACCGCGTTCGGTCGAGAACAATCCGAATGCCCCCGAGCGCGAAAAGCAACGGGCCATCTTTTTCATCCGCCTGCTCACCCGGCTGATCTTTTGCTGGTTTCTCCAGGAGAAAGGGCTGGTACCGCGCGACCTGTTTCGCCCGCGAGTCGCCGAACAGTTGCTTAAAGACAGTTCACCCGCCGCCGGAACTTACTACAAAGCCTTCCTCCAAAACCTCTTCTTCGCGACGCTCAACCAGGAGCAAGGAGAGCGGGGCTGGCGCCGAAAGTACCCAGGATCCCGCGACGGGAACCGCGGCATCACCAATCTCTGGCGTTATCGTGACCTCCTGGTGTCGCCCGACGAATTCGAGACCCTGCTACGCGAGCGGGTTCCCTTCGTCAACGGCGGCCTCTTCGACTGTCTGGACGATGTCCGCGATGAATCAGGAACTCCCAACGCTCGCCTCGACGACTTCTCCGAGGAGCGAGAAAACGATCTCTGTCTACCCAACGACCTCTTCTTCGGGGACGAGCGAACCGTCGATCTGAGCACAATCTACGAAGACGCGCGCCGCAAGAAGGAAAAGGTGAGCGGCCTCGTCGAGATCCTCAGCCGGTACAAGTTCACAATCGAGGAGAACACCCCGCTCGAAGAGGAGATTGCCCTGGACCCGGAACTCCTCGGCAAGGTCTTCGAGAACTTACTCGCCTCCTATAATGAAGACACCCGGACGACCGCCCGCAAGGCGCTCGGCGCGTTCTACACCCGCCGCGAGATCGTCAGCTACATGGTAACCGAGGCGCTGGTCAGTTACCTTTCCGGGCAGGTGCCGTCGGTCCCCGAGCCGACGCTGCGTGTCCTCTTCGACGACACCGCACCGCCTCCCGATCTTCCACCGGCTGACAAGGCGAAACTCGTCGCCGCGATCGGCAAAGTGAAGGTCCTGGACCCCGCGTGCGGCTCCGGGGCATTTCCCATGGGTGCGTTGCACCGTTTGGTTGATCTGCTCCAGCGGCTGGACCCCAACAACGAAAGCTGGAAGCGCGACCGGCTCGCTGATGCCCACCGGTACTACGAATTGCTCCGCCAAGCCAACGCGCCCTCCGGTGAATTGGAAGAGTGCGAAAATCGAATTGCAGATATCGAGCATTCTTTCGACACTCGCTTTCACGCGCTCGACTTCGGCCGCAAGCTCTACCTCATCGAAGAGTGCATCTACGGCGTGGATATCGAGCCCATCGCCTGCCAGATCGCCAAACTGCGTTTCTTCGTCGCGCTGATCGTGGACCAGCGGGTCGATCGGTCGGCGCCGAACCTCGGCGTGCGCCCGTTGCCTAACCTCGAAACGAAGATCGTCGCGGCCAACACCCTGGTCGGCCTTCGGCCATCGAACCAGCCATTCCTCTGGAGCGAGGCAGTCATCGCTAAGGAGAGCAAGCTTCGTCAGGTCCGTCAAAGCTACTTCCTCGCGCGCACTCCCAGGACCAAAGCAAAATTTCGGGACGAGGACGCCCGACTGCGCGCCGAAATCGCCGCTCTCCTCAAGGACGAGGGCTTGGATCCCGAGACCGGCCGCCGGCTGGCCTCCTGGGATCCGTACGACCAGGACGCCGCCACCGACTTCTTCGACCCAGAGTGGATGTTCGGTCTCCCGGTTGGCACGGTTCATCTGAAATCGGCAACCGCGGCGACCGTTCGTGGGGGCTTTGCCCTCTTCAACCAGGCCGGCGGACAGATGGAGTTACTCGAGCGACGTGAGTTTGAAAGTGGATTCGACATCGTGATCGGCAACCCGCCTTATGTCCGGATCCAAACCCTCAACCAGCAAAGCCCGGAACTGGTCAAACGCTACAAACGCGACTACGAGTCGGCAAAGAAAGGCAACTACGACCTGTATGTCGTCTTCGTCGAAGCCGGCCTGAGGTTCCTCAAGCCGGACGGCCACCTGGCGTACATCCTTCCCCACAAGTTCTTCAACGCCCAGTACGGCGAGCCGCTTCGCGGCCTCCTGGCGAAGGGCCATCACCTCCAGCACATCGTCCACTTTGGTGACCAGCAGGTGTTTCCCGGCGCGACAAATTATGTATGCTTGCTGTTCCTTGCGAAGGCCGGCTCTGAGTCGTGTCGCTACCAGCGCGCTGACAACTTGGATACCTGGCTTCGCTCATTCACCGGTCCCGAGAGGCAATTCTCCGCCACTTCGATTACTGCCGCAGAGTGGAATTTCGTGGTGGGTCAGAGTGCCGATGTTTTCAGAAGGCTAGCTTCGTTAGGTCCAACACTAGGCGAGATGCCCGTTAAGATCTTCCAAGGCCTGGTTACCGGATCGGATTCCGTCTTCGTTCTGAGGAAAGCCGAGACACCCGGCTACTTTTTCTCGGATGCTACTGGAGCGACGCACGAGCTAGAGACTGAGCTTCTCCATCCCCTCTGTAAGGACGGCGTGGATGTACGCAAATGGCACGTTTGGCCACCGGATAGGGAGATTCTCTTCCCCTACTGGGTGAGGCACGGAGAGGCAACGCTGATTTCAGATAAGGAAATGGTTAGTCACTTTCCGAAGGTCTGGATATATCTGCAACTCAATCGGGTCCGGCTCGAGGAGAGGGAGGGCGGCAAGTGGCAGCACAAGAATTGGTACGCATTCGGGCGCAGCCAGAATTTGACGGAGATGGAACAACCCAAGCTAATTGTCCAGGTCATCGCGCAGAGCCCAATTTTTGCGTTCGATGATATCGGGCTATATTTCACCGGTGGGGGAAACGGCCCCTACTACGGAGTGCGAACGCTGGGCGACCAGAACAGTCGGTCCCTCTATCCTCTCCAGGCACTCCTAAACTCGCGCGTTAGCGACTATTTCGTTCGAAAGGTCAGCACAACCTTCCGCGGCGGTTACTGGTCGTATGGGAAGCGCTTCATCGAGCAGATACCAATCGTGCTAGGCACTCAAACACAGGAGACCACAATTATGAAGGCGGTCGAACGCCTGCAGTGGCTGAGCAGGCGACTGAGAGCCCACCCCGAAGACAGGACCGCTCGTGACGCTCTGATGATTGGCTACTGGGAGCAAGTTCTCAACGGGCTAGTATACGAACTGTATTTCCCCGAGGACCTCCACGACCACCACCTGCGTCTTTTCGATCTCGTGGAGCAGGCCAAAATTCCACAGGTGGACGGCGTACCAGAGGCGCAACGCCTCGACCGTCTCCGCGCCGAGTTCGAGCGTCTCTACGATCTCGGCCATCCCCTTCGATCAGCACTACACGATCTCCAGACAGTTGACGTGGTCCGCATTATCGAGGGTGAGACGTGAAAATCACCAGAATCGAGATCAACAACTTCCGCGGCTTTCCTGGCCCCGCGACCTACACCTTCGACCTCGCGGGTGGCAAAAACCTGCTCCTCTACGGCGAGAACGGCAGCGGAAAGTCGTCCCTCTATCACGCCCTCGACCAGTTGCTCGCCGACGACCGCCGCAAGAACCCCGCGTTCAGCGACTTCGCCAATCTCTTCGCCAAAGACGAGAACAACCAGCCTATCGAGGGCGGGTTCGTCACCGTGCACCTTGACAGTGATCCCTCAACCCTTTTGACCTGGGGCCACGATGGCCCGCGTCCTAATGGAGAGATCGTGCGTGACGCCGCGATGCGCAAGGGTTTTTTGGAATACCGGTCACTGCTGAAGACCAATTTTGTCGAGGGAACCCTGGAGGAGCGCCTTTTTAATCTCGCAGTGGAAGTGCTACTGGCGCGGATCCCGGTTACGCTAGGCGGTACGCCACGCGCGTTAAGCGAGCATTGGAGGCGGGTCCGCGTCCCCCCTACGCACCACTCCAATCGCTTGCGCCAAACCGCCTCGGCTATCGATGTCTTTAACCGAGCCTTTCAGGCTGTCTTACCGCGTGTCGAAGCCAAGGCTACCGAGCTGCTGGAATACTTTACCAACCATCATCTCAGACTCCGCCTGACGGCCGACGACCTTTTCTACGATAAAGGCACCCGTTCGATAAAGAATCAGGTGCTGCGTCTAAGCGTAGAATTCAATGGCCAGCCTATCTCAGGCCACGAGGCCATTCTGAACGAGGCAAGGCTATCGGCGCTGGCGCTCGCGCTGTACCTGGCCTCGGTGATCCTAAGCAACCCTGCCCCCGGCCCCGCGGCGCCTTCGCCACTGAAGCTGCTCGTGCTCGACGACGTGCTAATTGGACTCGATCTTTCAAACCGTCTGCCACTGCTGGACATCCTCGACAAACACTTCGCCGATTACCAGATCATCCTCTCCACCTTCGATCGGGTTTGGTACGATCTGGCCCGGCTGCAGACCGAGGAATCAGGTAAATGGGTCTACGCGGAGTTGTTCTCGCGTCGCCTGGGGAATCCCGGCTACGACGTCCCGGTACTGAAAGCCGGTCGGCCCTACATTCAGACAGCTCGCGCGCACTTCGCCGCTCACGACTATCGCGCGGCGGCCGTTTACGCGCGAGCCGAGTTCGAGGCCAGGCTCAAAAACTTCTGCGAAAAGAAGGGACTGCCGGTTCAGTATCGCAAAGAATCGAGGCTGACACAGTCGGATGACCTGTGGAAAGCCGTGATCGGTACGTCTGGAGGAGACGGAGCTTGCCACGTCGACGACGAGACCAGGGACAAGGTGTCTTGCCTTCGGAAGACCGTCCTCAATCCTCTGAGCCACGCCGACGAAAGCAGCATTACCCGGGCGGAAGTGGAGGCCGCGATCGGTGTCGTCCAAGGGCTGAAATTCGTTTGAACCGGCGCCCAGCGCGAACTTGTCGCGGGTGTCCCGCTGCCTGGACTATCGCGGTCACCTCAGTGGTCGCCGCCTGTGGTCATTTTTACTGCAAATGCAGTATACGTCGAATGGGGTAAAATTCACCACAAACCGGAACGCCTTGCCAGGTTGTGTCTGCAAGTGCCCGGATCGCCGCCCTAATGCGGATTGACAAATTAGTCGGGTGTAACGGCGGCCGGAGACCGGACCTGACCCCCAGCCCTCCTTCGTTCCTCAGGACAAGCTTTCCCGACACGGGAAGGGGAGTCAGGGGGTTAGGTCCGGTCCCGGCGAGTGCCGGATACCCGAGTAATTCGCTAATCTCCATAAGGGCGGGCGTACGGCCGGTGGGCTGAAGCCTGCGACGAAGCCCGCGGCCACATCGGGACTTTAGTCCCCCTCCCCTTCGCCTGCCTTTATGCGAGTTAACAATTAAATCGGGTATACCACAAAGCTAGCCACCTACATTACCAGTGGTAGGGGCAGGCCCCCGTGCCTGCCCACGCTACTCGGCCGGCGACCTCCCCAGGATCCGCGGTAGGGCCACCGCCCGAGAACGGACCGGACTCTGTCGCTCTCCCGACAGTGGCTGAACCGCGAATCCGGCGGTCTTTGCGAGCAGAGAATCGGGCAGGCACAGGGGCCTGCCCCTACCGATGGCAAACCCCGTGGCCATCCTTATCGTATACCCAGCTAATTTGTTAACCTGCATTAAGGCAGCGACGGCGGTCTATCATTCCGAGGAGCGGAGCGACAAGGAATCTCCTCGGCAGACAAACGCTGAAGAGATTCTTGGCTCCCGCGGATCGCTCAGCAAGAATGACGGATTCACGCGGGCGCGCCCTTCGCTCACCCCAACGGCAGCGGCTTCCCCCGAAACTCCGCCAGTTCCTTCGCCGCGGCCGCCCGCCCGGTCTCCCGCAGCTGCGTGACGTACTCGTCCAGGCGGTTGCGGACGTACCACGGCCCGCCTTCTTGAATGATCGTGATTAACGGGTCCGGCGCCGCGTCGGCGCCGCTCAGGTTGGCTTGCCACCATTCCTGGAGGATCCGATCGAGCCGCGCCACCACCTCCGGCCGATCCTTGGCGCGGTTGACTTCCTGTCGACGGTCCTCCGTCAGGTCGAAGAGCATGACCTCCGGGAACGGCCGATTGCCGGTGTGGTAGGTCCGGATCCCCAGCCAGTTCTCCGTCCGCACCGCTCGCTGGCAGGTCCAGGCGCCCTGGCTGAGCACCAGGAACGGGCGGCCCGGATGATCCTCGCCCCGGACAACCGAGGCGAACGACCGGCCATCCCAGCGCGCCGGTGCCGGCACGCCGAGCAGGTCGCAGATGGTTGGCGCGAGATCCAGCTGATATTGCAAGCCACCGTAGCGTCGCGGAGACGACCCCTTCGGCCAGCGCATCAGCAGCGGCACGTTGCAGGTCGCCTGGTCGGCGCACTGGTGATCACCGTAGACGTTCAGCTCGCCCTGGGCTTCGCCGTGGTCCGCGCTGACGATGATCGCCGTCTCGTCCAGAATTCCCAGCCGCTCCAAGGTCTGAATCAACTGGCCAATGTGCTGATCGGCGAATCGGACGCCGCAATCGTACCCGTCGATCCAGCGCTGATAGTCGGCGCGGGTCCGCAACTGCTCGGGCGTCCGCGGGTACTGTGTCGTCGAGTGCGGGGGCTTGTCGTGCGCGCCGTGCATTCCGTAGCTCTGCCACTGGGCGTCGAGCACCTCCTGGCTCGGCCACTCCGGCGGCGGCTCCCCCTCGAACGGGTTACCGAACTCCAGCGGCGTCCGATACGGGGTGTGCGGATCCCAGTAGTTCACGTGCAAGAAGTAGTTGTCGTCCTTGCCGTGCGCTTCCAGCCAGGGGAGGACCGCTCGGTTCACCTCGTCGGCGGTCTCGTTCCCGTTCTTATTGTTCGGCTTGTGAATCTCATCCCAGCCGGCGTAAAAATGCCAGGCCAGGTGGCGCTGGGCGAAGGTCGTAAAGGTGACCGTCTTAACCCCGGCGCGCGACAGCGCCATCGGCAGCGGCAAACGCTCCGGATCCGTGCCGTGGCCATCCCCGGGATACCGAACCCGTGCCGCGGTGCCGCCGTGACCGTTGACGCCGTTATGCAGGCCCAACCGGCCGCCGAACAGCGCGGTGCGCGAGGGCAGGCAGGGCGCGTCGCTCGTATACACATTGGTAAAGAGCACGCTTTCCTGGGCCAACCGGTCGATATTCGGCGAGGTGGCGCGATGGTAGCCGTAACAGCCCAGATGATCCGGTCGGCAGGAATCGATGTCGATGTAAATCACGCGCATTGCTTACTCCACTACTAGCGTCGGCGCGACCGGGTACGCCCCCACTCGCGCCCCGTACAGGGCAAATCCGCCGGAGTCCACCGCGAAACTGACGGTCAACGCACCGTCGCGCGCGGCCTCGGCGCGAATCGCCGGCAGGATGTCCTCCGGAACCGCCAGGTTCTGCAGATAGCCGTGGGAGCCGGGATCGCTCCCGAGGTGGTGGCTGAGCACGCCCCGCGCGTCAGCCGGATCGTCTGGCAAGGTTACCTGAGCGATCGTTCGGCCGTTCAAGCGCACTGTGAGCTCGCTCGGCCAGGCGCGGCCGGCTTCGGTCTGGGGATAATCGGTCCGCCGCGCTCGCTCTTTCCAGTCCACTTTTCCCTGCCCGGCCCGCGCGCTCGCCTCGAAGAGCACCCGCAGCCCGCGCATCTCGGCCAGGTTCAACGCGCCCGGCAGCGCTACCCGGTAGGACACCTCGCCCGCGCCGGTCCGGGCGAACTTGTGGGGATTCGGCCGCGCCGGCCAGGCCGACCAGGTCATCTCGGCGTAATCATCCGGGCGGAACCGCAGCACGTAGCCGTTCGCGGTTCGCTCCACCGGTACGACCGGGTTGGCCTCGTCAAACAGGTCAAAATTGACGTAATTGCGGGCCACCGTCGCCCCATCGGACGCAACCAGACGCAGCGCCAGTATTCCGAGGCCGGTCTCCGTCGGCAGCGTCAGGTCGAGTGCACCACAGTCGGTCACGCCATAGTGCCGGGGCGTCACCGCGATCCGCCCCTCGTCGCGCGTGCTCCGGTTGCCAAAGCGGTCCAGAAGGCTCAATTGCCACCGCACGCTCGCCCCGGCAAGCGCTCGCGAACCAAAATTGCTGACGAAGAGCGGTAGCTGAAGCGCCGCTCCCGGCCGAACCGTCTGACACGGCGGACAATCGACCCCCACCACGTCCGCGCCGAACACGTCGCGCAGGCTCATCCCGTCGACGAAGGCGTCGTAGCCCCACTCCTTCGCCCGCCGGTCGTAGTTGACGATGCCGTTGTGCTCCCACTCCACGTCGGTCAACTCGGTGAAGATGTACCCGCAGATCTTGTCGTGGCGGCGCAGTTCGCTGGTGTGATACTTCACCGCCCAGGAGGTGTCGGCATCGCCGTGACCGGCCGAGATGCCGCCGTACTCGCTGTTCAAGAGCGGCCGCGTCCCCTGGCGATACTTTCCGCCGACGTAGTTGAAGGTCGAGCCGGGAAAAGTCTCGCGCACCACTTCTTCGACGTGCGCTCGGGTCTGGGCGTAGTCGTTGATGTAGTAGTGCCAGGAGTTCAGGTCCGTCTCGGTATGGTCGTACAGGCAGACCGAGTTGTCCTCGACCAGGCGCGTGGGATCCAGCGCCTTCGCTTTTCGGTACTCTGCCGCCAGCCAGTCCTGGCTATCGGCATGCCGGTGCTGGTCCAGACCCCAGGTTTCGTTGAACAGCACCCAGGCAAAGACCGCCGGGTGGTTGAAATCGCGCTCCACCGCCGCTCGGAACGTCGCCTCCCAGTTCCGGCGCATCTCCGGTGTGTCGACGTTCGGCGAGGGGATGTCGTACATGATCAGCACGCCGAGCTTATCCGCCCAGTAGTAATACCGCGGCTCGTTGATCTTGATGTGGCAGCGCAGCATGTTCAGACCGGCATCCCGCGCCAGCTGCAGGTCCGCGCGAATCGCCGCGTCGCTCGGGTAGGTGTGAATCCCCTCCGGATTGAACGCCTGATCCAACGCGCCCCGCAAATAGATCGGCTCGCCGTTCAGCAGGACGTACTCGTACTCCCGGCCGTCCCACCGACCGGTGCTGATGCTCCGCATGCCAACGTAGGTCTCCACCCGATCGACGGCCGCGCCCCGCTCGTCGAGCAGTTCCAGGGTCAGGTCGTACAGATGGGGATGCTCCGGCGACCAGAGTGTTGGGTTTTCGATGGGGATCTCCTGGTTCAGCTCGCTCCGCCCGACCGGCAACTCCAGATAATGCTCGGCGAGCGCGAACGAGCCGTTCGGCGAGGTCCGCCGCAGCCGATAGCGTCCGGCCGCCGCGGCGTCGACGCTGATCGCGACCACCGCCCGCTTTCCCGGCACGTCGGGGGTAATCCGCGCCGACACCAGCTTCGCCGCGCCGGTCGCCTCCAGCCAGACGGTTTGCCAGATGCCGCTCGAATGGTTGTACCAGCGGGGGACCTGCTTGCCCAGCAAGGTCGTCGCGTCGGCCACGTCATACGCCCGAACGACCAGTTCCGCGGTCTCGCCTGGCCGAACGTGCGAGGTTAATTCCAACGCGAAAGGCGTGTACCCGCCGTGATGCTCGCCGATCGGTCGGCCATTCAGCCAGACCCGGGCGTGCCAATCGACCGCGCCGAAGTTCAGCCAGATCCGCTGCCCGGCCCAATCCGCCGGCACGGTCAGCGCGCGCCGATACCACCCCGCGCCCAGGTAATCCTTCCGCGCCAGGCCAGAGAGCGCGCTCTCCCAGGGAAACGGCACCTGAATCCGCTGCTCGAAGGCAAAATCGTTCTCCGGACGATACCAGCGATTGTGCTCGCCCTGATACCCCGGATCGAACGCGAACCGCCAGGTTCCGTTCAGGTTCCGCCAGTCCTCGCGGTACCAGTCCGGCCGCGGGTGCTCCGGACGCAAAATATCTTCCTCGGTTCGCTCGCTCACGATTCCTCCCCCGTCGATCGTTTTCAGCCGTGTGGTAGGTCAACTCGGGCTTGCTGGGCTTGGGTCGCCGCCTTGGAAAGGCGGGCGAAGGGACAACGGCGCTGAAGCGCCACCATCTCGAGGGCTTTAGCCCCACCATACTACGCCCGCCTTTCCAAGGCGGCGATGTTGGCATTCGGATTGGTCCCCAATCCCCAGCCCCTTACCCCCCCCTCCCTTACCTATCTCCCGACCCCAGCAGCAGCGCGGCCCCGAGGACGCAAATCACGGCGCTCAGTAAAAACGCGCCGGTCAGCCCGATTCCCTGGGCCACGAAGCCGGCCGAGGCCGGACCGAAGAACATGCCGAGCGCGTACACCGCCTGGTAAACCCCCATCGCGGTCGCCTTCTCCTCGGGCGCGACCTTATGGATGCTCAGGCCAAGCAGAACCGGCATGGTCAACCCCCGGCCAAGCCCGCTAATCGCCTGGGATATGCCCAGAAGAACGACGTCGCGAATCAGCGGCACGGCCGCCGTGGCACCCGCGCAAACCAGCAACCCCACCACGGCGAGTTGCCAGCTTCCCAATCGAGACGACCACCGCGAAACCCCGAACGCCGCGAGGGTGTACGGGATCAGCGCGCCGCCGGTCAACAAACCAAGGACTGTTCGAGATGCCCCGAGGTCGTGCGCGTAGAGCGGAACAAAGGTGTAGGTCATCGCCCAGAAGGCAAATTGCAGGAACGCGGCGACGATGGCGATCCGCAACAACCGGCCGCCGGTCCCCACCCGCGCCATCCGTCCCCAGCTCGGGGCTGGGCCGCGCGTCTTGTGGGCTTCCGGAATCACCAGCAGTAGCCCGGCTCCCACCACGCCAATCGCCACCCCGGCCGCGAACGGCGCGTGCCAGCCGAAGACGTCGGCAAGCCAGCCGCCCATCGAGGTGCTCGCGAGCTGGGCCAGGCCGGAAAGGACCGTCAACTGCGCCATCGCCCGGGTGACCTGGCTACCGTCGAAGTAGTCGGAGTACATCACCGTGATCGCCACCCAGGTGGCGGCGCTGATTCCGGCGATCGTTCTCCCGACGATCAGCCAGCCGGGACTTGGCGCGATCATGAGAGCCAGGCAAGCGAGACTGGCGATCAGCAGACCGGCGATGCAGAAGGGCTTTCGGCTCCCCAGCCGATCCGACGCCACCCCGATCGGCACCCGCAAAACCAGTTGGCCCAGCCCGTACGCCGAGACGACCAAACCGACCACCGTGAGCGACGCGCCGAGGGACAGAGCGTACACCGGCAGGATTGGCACGTAAACGTAGAGCGCCGCCCAGTAAAACAGCGTCGCAATCGCGAACAGGCGCGCCGGCCCGACCAGGCTCTGCCCCTCGGCGAGCGATTTCCCCCGGCGCGCCCCGAGCCCTAACACCCGATCGTCCCCCTCCCCGGTCTCTAGTTCCTTGCTGACCAGATCGCCGCCCCGGCCCGAAGGGCACCCCGCGGGCGAAGGGTGGACCCTCGCCGCCTTAAAAGGCGGGCGTAGGGCCGGCGGGCTGAAGCCCCGACAAAGCCCGTGGCCACGTCGGGACTTTAGTCCCTAGCTCCTTCGCCTGCCTTTCAAGGCAGCGAAGGCGGTTTGCAAACCTAATCTAGCGCTTTCGCACGAAGCGCTGAATTCGGTGGCCTTCCTCCACCTCGGCCACGTACAGCCGGCCCTTTGAATCCCCCCAGATGCCGTGAGGCTTCAGGATCGACCCGGGCTCGCGGGGTCCGCCGCCCGGCAGCTTTTGGAGCAGCCGATCCTTCGGGTCGAAGATCGTCAGCCCGGCCCCAAGCTCGGTGACGTACATGTAGCCCTCGGCGTCGACCCAGGTATTGTTCGGCCGAACCACACCGGTTTTCTCTTCGACGTATTCGCCTTCCGTCGTGAAGATCTGAATCCGATTGTTCTCGCGGTCGCAGACCCAGAGTCGGGGCCAATCGCCGCGGGTGTCGTACCAGACGTGGTGAACCAGACTGAACTGGCTGGGGCCGGTTCCTTGCTCGCCCCAGGAATGGATCAAGTGGCGATCCGGATCGAAGTGGTGCACCCGACGGTTGCCGTAGCCGTCTGACACGTAGAAATCGCCGTCCGGCCCGAACGCGACGCTGGTCGGCCGATTGAACGGCTGCCCCGACGCCCCGACCTTGCCCGGCGTGCCCAGCGTCCAGAGCACCCGGCCATCCAGCGTCGTCTTCACAATGCAGTGCCGAGCGACGTCCGCGAAGTACAGGTACTCGCCGTCCGCTTCCTGGCGGATCTGCAGCCCGTGCGCGCCCTTCTCGAACTGCGCGCCCCAGGTGGCCAGGATCTCGCCATCCGGGCTGTAGACCACGATCGACGCCGGCCCGCGCTGGTTCACGTAAACCCGATCTTCCGAATCGACCACCACCGCCGGCACGAACGCCCAGTCGCTCAGTCCCTCCGGTAGCTTCCCCCACGTCGGATCGTAGACGTACTCGCGTGGCCCGCTCGAAGCATTGGTTCCCATGAGACGCACTCCTTCGCCCTTATTCGGCTATGACTTCCGGACCTTCACGCCTTCCATCGCCAGGCGGCGATCACCTCGGGATTCACCACTCCCTTGGGGATCCGCCCCTGGAGAACGTCGGCAATTTGCCGCCCCATCAGTCGCTTGCGCTCCACCGTCGATACGTCGGATACCGACGCGATGTGCGGCGAGAGCGTGACGTTTGGCATACCGAGCAGCGGACTATCCGCCGCCAGCGGCTCAGCCTCGAAAACGTCCAAACCGGCCCCGGCCAGGCGTCCCTCGACGAGGGCCGCGATCAGCGCGGCCTCATCCACGACTTTACCTCGACCGGTGCTGAGAAAAATCGCGCTTGGCTTCATCTGACGAAACTGTTCTTCGCCGACCAGATGATAGGTTTCGTCACTAAACGGCAGGTGGCAGGAGACAAAGTCGCCTCGCCGACACACCTCGGCAAGGCTCGCCGCCTCGACCCCGGCCTCGCGGAAAACCTCGTCCGGCAGGTACGGATCGTACGCCACGACGCTCATCCCAAAAGCCCGCGCCCGTCGGGCAACCGCGCGGGCAATCCGCCCGAACGAGATCAACCCGAGCGTCTGGCCGGTGATCCGCGGCATACTGAGCCGGAGAATCGGAAAGAGCTGGTCGTGGACTTCCTGCCAGCGCTGCTCCACCGTCATGTCGTGCAGCCAGCGTCCCCGTCGGGCAACCATCAGCAAGAGCATCCAGGTATGGTTGGCCACCTCTTCGACGAAGGTGTCGGCCATATTCGTTACCAGAATCCCCCGCTCGGTCGCCGCCGCCACGTCGATGTGGTCAACCCCGATTCCGCCCGAGGGAATCTGTCGACACCGCGTCAACTCCCCGATCAGTTCCCGTCCCAGGCGAAAGCGCATCGGGATCACGACGTCCGCGTCCACCACCGCCGCGCGAACTACCGCCGGATCGACCGTGTCGACCCGCTCGATCTCCACCCCCAGCGGTGCCAGCGCCTCGTGCTCGCTGCCGAACTCCAACTCCGGATGCGGATTGATCGCCACGACCTTGAACGCCCGCTGAACCATCTCACTCCTCCGACTTTTCCGTGGCCAAGTATAGCAGCCACCAAAACGTTCGTCGCTCCCCGACAGCACCAAGGTCACGGCGATCACGCCGAATATCTCCCATGTGGCGAATAGCCCTTTCGATCCGCGCTCGTAGCATGGCGGACACCGGGACTTTTTTCCATAACTCCATAAAATCTCTATGTCTAGTCAGTACGATAGTAACGCCACGCCGGTGGCGTCGTTTCCCAAAGGGGGGTATTGAGCGATGAGTCAAAACATCATCACCGGAGTGACCGCGGCCGTGGCCGCCCTCGTGGTTGGTCTCGTTATTAGTACCCTGGCGGGGTCGGCGCACGCCGCCGCCAGCGCCGTGACCCAGACCGCCTTGCAGCGGCAGACCGACCAGGCAACCGAGGCCGGGGTAGCCGCCGCGACGATCCAGGCCTATCAGCTACACCTTCAACAGTCCTACACCCAACTGAACGAAACCTATCAGCAACTGAACGGACGCGACGCCAATTATCGTCAGCAAGTAACCCAAGCAAACGCGACGATTTCTCGCCTTCAGTCCCAGCAGCAGGCCGACCAGGCGAAACTCGCCGCGGCCTATCAGCAGATCCAGCAAGCGTCCAATGAGATCCAGACCCTCCAGCGCGCCAATCAACAGCAGACAGCACGGATTAACGCCCTGACCGCGGCGGCGAACGCCGCGCCGCCACCACCGGCTCCCGCGCCTCGAGGCGGAGACGACGGCCGGCGCGGTGGCGGAGACGATTGAGCGGGGCCGAGTGATCCGGTGAGCGGCCGCGCTTGACGCGGCAAGACTTTCCACCAACCAGAGGGTATAGTCGGAGATGAAATCGAAGAGTCTTGGCCAATCCATTCGCCGAGGCCTCGTCGTCGGGGCGCTGGCGGGTTTTCTCGCGGGTTGGGGAGCATTCGCGGTTCGCAACGACGGGAAGTCCGCGAGCGCGGCGCCGGCAACCGTGACGTCGGCTCCGATCCCCACTCCGGTTCTTCCTTCGGTTCCCCGGCCACCCACCCTCGCGCCAATCCCCACGGTAAACGTCGCGAGCCAGTCCGGGACGGCAGCCCTGGCTGCCCCGGCTGCCGTGCCCACCCTGCAACCCATACCCACGTTTCCCCCGGTCGTCGTCCAATCGCGCGCGGTGACCCGCACGTCATGACCGTGACCTGCCCTGCCGAGCCGATCACGCGGTCACTCCGCGCGATGAATACCGACTGCCGCTTCGTCAGCTTTCCAACCGCGTCGTCGAGCGCGGCAATCGTCGAGCGCGCGCTCGACGACGCGGAGGCGAGGTTGCGGGCGTTCGAGGAGCGGTTCAGCCGGTTCCGCGACTCCAGCGAGCTCTCCCTAATCAACCGTCGGTCCGACGACTGGGTGACGGTGTCCCCGGAGATGGCGGAAGTCCTTCGGCTGGCCGCCGACCTCCACGCCGAAACGAGCGGCGTCTTCGATCCCTCGATCCTCGATCAGCTCGAATTCGCCGGCTACCGAGGCAGCTTCGAAACGATCCCGGCCGAGGGCCCACCCCTCCGAGGCGTGGCGCCCCGGCGACGCGACTTCGCCGACATTGAGTTTCGGGACGCGGATCGCCTCCGTCTCCCGAGCGGATTACGCCTGGATCTCGGGGGTATCGTCAAAGGCTGGGCCGCCGATCACCTGGCCAACCACTTGTCTTCCCTGGGGCCAGCCCTGATCGATCTAGGTGGCGACATCGCCGCGCGTGGCGTACCGCCCGACGAGCCAGGCTGGCTCGTCGGCGTCGAGAGCGGGGAAGGTGACGGAAAGCTCTTGACCATGCTCCAGATCGACACCGGCGGCATCGCCACGTCCGGCACCAACCGCCGGCGGTGGAAGCGTGGCGATCAGTGGCAGCATCACTTGATCGATCCCCGCACGGGCGCCCCGGCGCAAACCGATCTTTGCCAGGTCGTCGCGCTCGATGCGAGCGCGGCGCGGGCCGAAGCCTGGGCAAAAACCGCGCTCATCATCGGAAGCGCGGCGTGCGAACACTTACTCGCCACGCGGCCAGATCTCGCGCTTCTTCTCGTCGCCGACAACGGCACCGCGACTGCCTCGCCAGGCGTTCTGCGGCGTCTGGCGAATCCAGCCGGGGAAGCTCGTCCGGAGGCAAACCGATGCTGAGTCTCGAGCCTCGAAAAACCGACGCCGCGGACCGCCGGACCGCCGCGCCGTCGCGCGCCGCGGGCATCGGCTGGCTCATCGGCGGCAGCACGGTCGGCATGGCGCTCGCGTTTCTGCTCGCCACCGGTTACCTTCAGGACGCTCCCATGCCCGACAGCCTTGCGACGCTACTCTGGTACGGGGTTCGCGCGGCGGGAATCGCGGCGTACCTCGTGCTCTGGCTCTCCACCGTGGCCGGCCTGCTCATCAGTGGACGGTTCCCCGCGCGCTGGCTTCCCGGTAACGTCACCCTCCCGGTTCACGAACTCACTGGCCTGGCGCTCTCCCTCGTCGCGCTCCACATCGTTCTCCTGCTGGGAGACCGATTCGCCGGCTTCACCCCGGATGCCCTGGTGATCCCTTTTCGCGCGACCTATCGTCCCCTCTGGACGACCTGCGGCATCGTCGCGCTGTATCTCATGGCGACGGTGTACTTCAGCATCAACCTCCGTCCCCGCATCGGCTACCGGGCCTGGCGACTGATTCATTACTTCGGCTTTCTCGCGTTTGTGCTCGCCGCCGTCCACGGCCTCGCTACCGGGACCGACTCGACGACGCCAGCCATGCGGCTCACATTTGCCGTCACCGCGGCCTCGGTGGCGTTACTCACCGCGTGGCGCTACTGGCGGTCGGCTTCCGGTGGAACCCGTAAGCCTGCCCGGTGACCGCGCGCCCCGTGGGAGAGGCAACGTCTTCCCTCTCCCACGACGGTGGGAGAGGGTCAGGGTGAGGGTCCGCACTGCCGCTGGCTAAATTGACGGGCGTCTCCGATGAGCCGCTATACTAGAGCGGAATCCTGAAGGGGAATTGACGACGGGAGGCAACGGCGCGTGTCCGCTCTGGCAACTCTGAATAAGAATCTGACCCTGCGAACCCTCCGCAAGGTTCCGGAGATCACGGTCTACTTCTGGATTATTAAGCTCCTGTCCACTGCGATGGGCGAGGCAACCTCGGACTATTTGGTCTTTCACATCAATCCGTACGTCGCCGTGGCCGTCGGCAGCCTTGGCCTGATTGTCGCGTTGATCCTGCAGCTCGTCGCGCGCCGCTACCTGCCGTGGATTTACTGGCTCGCCATTGTCATGGTCGCCATCTTCGGAACCATGGCCGCCGACGTGTTGCACGTGGTCATGGGAATTCCCTATCTCGACTCGACGGTGTTCTTCGCGGTCGTGCTCGCGGTGGTCTTCGTCGCCTGGTACGTCAGCGAGAAAACGCTCTCGATTCACAGCATCGACATGCCGCGTCGCGAGCTGTTTTACTGGGCCGCCGTCATGGCGACCTTCGCGCTTGGTACCGCGGCGGGTGACATGACCGCGTCAACCCTCGGTCTGGGCTACCTCGACTCGGGGGTGCTATTTACCGTTCTGTTCGTCGTACCGGGCCTTGGGTTCTGGCTGCTCGGCGCGTCGTTTGCCGACTGGTTTGGAAAGCCCTACCTCGGCGGTCTCGGCCTGGGTGACACCAAAGTCTCTCTCGTCTTGACCGTCGTGATCGTCCTTCTCGTCGGCTACGTCTCGGTCACCCGGGTCGACGTCAACCCGGAACCGGCGCGAAGTTCGTAGTAGAGTGTCAAGCGTGAAATGCTGGATGAGGATCCGTCGCCGCCCTCAAGGGCGGGCGTAGGGGTGGAGAGCGCTAAAGCGCCCGGACCGGGGGCTTCAGCCCACCGGTCGTACGCCCGCCTTTTAAGGCGGCGATGGTAAGCCTTCACCCTCGGCCGCCCGACCGTCCCCGAGGGCAAAAGCCAGAAGCCACGAGAGACTGGTTTTATTTTGCTCGCTAAGCGATAATACGCGGCGGAGCCGTTCTGTCTCCTGTCTCCTCGTTTCTCGATTCTTTTCGACAGGGAGAATCGCCGTGCTCACCCTGGCCAACGATCAACTCGTCGTATCCGTCCTCGATCCGGTGGCCGACCGGAGTCGGCTTGGCTCGCGCTACTGCACCGGTGGCTACGTCTACGGGGTCGCCGACCGCCGGCTAGGAGTCATCACGTCCGGTCCGGGTTACCCGAGCGAGGAGTTTCCGCCAGTTTTCGACGGGCAGGGCCTTCCGGAGGCGTTCCCCTCGCAGTTATGGGTCGGCAAAGATCCGAACGCTTCCCGGCGAGATCTCCCCACGCCCGGCACGACGATGCTCGTCGTCGGCGTCGGCCTCGTCACCGCTCCCGCGCCGGAAAAGCTGCGCGAGATGCCAGTCGACGAGTTTTGCGAGTGGAAAATCTCCCAGTCCGGGTCAACCCTGCGCATGGAGACGACCCAGGCGTACGCCGGCTGGCAGTTCGAGCTCTCGCGGAAACTCCGACTCCTCAACCGCACTCTCGTCTCGGAAACCCGCCTCGTCAACACCGGTCACGACGAGGTCCCGTTCAGCTGGTTTCCTCATCCCTTCTTTCCCAACCCGAACGGCGAGTGCTGTAAGTTCAATCGAAAGCTGACGATTTCGGAGAACCCCGGCTACGAACTGCTGCCGAGCGGCTTCGTCGGAATCAAGACCGATCACCCCTGGGACCGCCGCGGGCACGTCCTGATTCTGGAGCACGAGGGGAACGCGCCCCTGGTCACGTTGCAACGCCACCCCACTTTGGGGCTGCTCGCCGCGACCTGCAGCTACGTCCCCGATTTCTTTGTCATCTGGGGCAACTGCAACACCTTCTCATTCGAGCCGTATCTGACCGAAACCGTCGCGCCCGGTGCCGAAGCGACCTGGTCGATCACCTACGATTTCTAGTCGTGAAAGTTGAATCCCACGCCGCGATTGGCCTCTGCACCTGGGGAGCGCTCCTGATTCACCAGCCGAGTTTGCTCGCCGCGCTCCCCGGCCATGGGGTCGCCGCCTGGACTACTCTCGCCATTCCGGCGGTTCTCTTCGGATCCCTCTTGCCGGACATCGACCACCCCCGCTCGGCCATTGCCCATAGCCTGCTGCTTCGCCCGCTGGGCTGGGGAATTCGCAAGTTCACCCACCACCGAGGCATCATGCACTCTCTCGCCATGGCGCTCCTGCCACTCGTGGTGGGCACGGCTTTGATCAACAGTTACGTCGGCGTCGCGCTTTTCTGGGGATACCTCACCCACTTACTTGCCGACGCGTTGACCGTCGAGGGGATTCCGCTGTTCGAGCCGCTTTGGAATCGCAAGCTGAGCATTCCCCTTGTCGCGATTCGCACCGGCAGCGCCGGCGAAGGCATCTACCTCGGGGCAATCGTCGCCGCCGCGGTGCTCTACGCGATCGGACCCGTCACCCGGTGAACCGTCCCTTACTCGGCTCGCTCCAAGGTCTGCTGCAGTAACCGCAGTGCCGCCAGGGCAAACGCCGCCATGTTCGCGCGGCGGTCGCTCGCGCCGGTCTCCAGAATCTCGGTTTGTTCCACCGGTCCGACGACCGCTAGCGCGGCGTGGCCGGCCGCGTCGCCGTAGCGGTTGCCGGCCGGTCCGGCCGCTCCGGTCTCGGCCACCGCCCAGGTTGCCCCCAGCCGCTCGCCGATCGCCCGGGCCAGCCGCAAAGTATGCGGCGCGGTAGCCGAGCGGGACGCGGCCAGATCTTCCGGACTCATCCCGGCCAATCGCTGCTTCCCCTCGCCGGTGTACACCACCACCCCACCCTTGAAATACGCCGACGCTCCGGCGACGCCCAGCAGCGCCGCGGCGATCAGACCGCCCGCCGCCGATTCCGCCACCGCGACCGATTCGCCCCGCGCGGTCAACCGACGCGCGATCGCTTCCGCCACCGGATCGAGTTCGTTCATGGCTATACCGTCTCCTCCGCCGCGACTTCCGCCGTCATCCGCTCCTCCAGTTTTCCGTTAATCAGCCAGAGCGCGCGCAGGCGATTCGGACGCTCGCTGGAGACGATCGCCACCCGTCCGGCGTCTCCCACCGCGAGAGCGGGAAAGCTCCCCAGTCCCCGGAAAGGTGCTTCGCCGAGAATCTCGCCGTCGAGTCGGGCCAGTCGCACCCGCGATTCCGTGTCCGGTCCCATGCCGTTCAGCACCGCGAGGTAAGCGCCGCCGGGCGACGCCGCGACCTTCTCCAGGTCCGGCAAACCGACCCGAGAAATCACCCGCGACTCCGCGACCTCCGGCGGAAGCGCCACGACCGCGAGTTCACTGCCCGCGGTCACACCCAATCGCCCGTCGGCGAGCGGAAACAGGAACCTCTCCGGCGGAAAGGGAAGACCCTCGCCTTTCCACGAGACCGCGACCTGGCCGGCCTCCAGCGACAGCAACGCGATGAACCGCTCGCCGCCACCGGAAAAGGCCGAGGGCCCGCGAACCCCCGCTAACAAAACCCGTTCCCGCGCGCCGTCGAGCAGCAACTGAAACGGCGCCGACCGTCCGAGAGGCGTGCCTTCGCCGACGAAATCCGCCCGAAGCTCCGCTCCTCGCCAGACCCCCAACGTGGTCCGCTCTCCCCCGAAGTTGAGCACGCCGACGACGGTTCCTTCCTCCGCGACCGCGAGTCGAAACAGGGGCGCCGGAATCGCAACTGTCCCCAGCACCGGGTAGGGCGGTTCTGGCCGCAACAAAGTTACGTGCTGCCCACCGGCAACCGCCAGGTAGGTTCCCCGCGGCGAAAAAGCGAGCAGCCTCGCCTCGTGGGGCAGCGTGACCGACGCCAGGGACGCGCTCGCCAGGTTGAGCAAACTGAGATCCGGGCCATAAACCGAACCGGCCAGCACGCCATTCTGGCTCAGAACCGCCGCGGGGGGAAGGGGTATTCTTGTCATCATCCCTCTCGTCGAGGATGCCTCTTACCAGTCGAGGATACTCTTTAGCTGGCTCGACGCCGCCCGAAACTTCAAATCGTCCACGACCTTCGTCTTCGCCGGATCATCCAGATGCTTATCGATCTTAGCGAGGAGTTGCGGGGCCGCGTTGGCAATGTAGTCGGCCTCCGGTCCTTCGATGGCCTCGATCGCGGCCATCAACGCCTTCACGTCGGGCGCGTCGGGGTCGTTTTCCTTCGTGCTGACCGGAGCGACGTCCAATTTATACGCCGTTTCCGAGGTCGTCGTCACCGCCTTGCCGCCAATCTTGTCCAGCGCGCGATAAAAGTCGTCGATGCGCGCGGAGTTGAGCTTATTGAAGCCTTCGGTGTCCGGCTGCCAGTACTCCGAGACGGCCTGGCGGAACGTCTTGCCATTCGAAAGGGGCGAGTTGTTGTCCCACTCCTTTTTCACGTAGGGGTAGCCCTGGTAAACGTGGGTGAAGATCTGAAGCTGGCGCTCGGTGAACGGCAAACCTTCGTGCGTCTTGTTCTGCACGGTGTTATCCAGCATTGCGTACTGCGCCGAACCCTGATAAGAATAGGCACGATATTCGGTCTTATAGCGCTGCAAGCTTCGCTCGGCCAGCACCATCGCTTCGGCCTTCGTCTTTTCCGTGGTCGTGGTGGCACTATCGACCTTCTCACTCGCCGCGCGAAAACCGGCTCCGAGGTCACGCCCCCGGTTCATGTCGGCGTCGTGCTGGACTTCGTGGCGAATCGTTTCCCACACCGTCTCCTTGGACTTCTTGGAAGGTCGGGTGATCGCGATCAACCCCGGTAAGTTCCAGCCACCGGTCACCTTCCCGTCGTCGTCCAGCACGACGTTGGTGTTGTCGGTCAGGTCGTCCTTGTTGTAGGTCACCGCGCCACTGGCGATATCACCGGCCGAGCCCGGCATGCCCTTGGGGAACCAGGCCTCATCTTTCCGGGGATTCTTCTTGCCTTTCGTGAGGCGAGCATACGAGTCTCCGGTGGGAGTCAACGCGTAGAGCTTCGCCTTCTTAGCGTTCAAAATCCAATCAGCGGAGTTGTGCAGCAAGGTCTCCGGACTGGCAAGCGCGAGATTCAGGTACTCCAGGAGTTTGGCTCGGTCTTCCTGGTTCTCCGAGGTTGCCTTTGTATGTCCCTGTCCCTTGACTTCCCGTTCCTCGTCCGAGATCGACTCCTTGACCTTCTTGAGCGCGAGCCGGCGCTTGTCGGTCCGCGACATCCCGAACCAGCCCACCGATACGGCCTGTTCAACCGGCCCGTTCTCGGCTTCCCACAGCTGAATTGTATTGCGAACCGTCTCCAGACCAATCAGTTGGATCCCGTGGTCAGTCGCTGGCAACGAGTAATAACTGTCAACCGCGTCGAGCACCCGTTCGTAGAGGTTCGAACCGAACAGTTCGACCGGCGCGTCGTTCTTGAGGGCGCCCGACTTTGGGACGAGATCCGCTCGGCGTTGGATCTTCAGCGCGCGGGAATCCCCGCCGGTCGCCGCTGGCCCAGCGATGACTTCCCGCTGCAGCAGCGCCTGCATCGCCTGGTTCCCAATCGCTCGTTGCAGCCCGAGTAATCTGGTCGACGGAGAATCCGGCCCAGCGTGCTCCCGAGGAGCCGCTTGTTCGCCCTGGGGTACGGAGGCCGCCGGCCGCCGTGGTCTCGCGACCGGATCGGTCAGTACGCGTGTCCTCGCCATGCTTTCTCCTGACCTCGCGCGGGAGTAACTTCGCGCCCCCGGTGCCGACAAAATCCCCGCGCTTAGCGTTCTGGCTCTTTCGATCAGCCAGCCGACCGCGGCTCTATTATACGTCTGCCTACGTTTGGAGCACTATCTGTCAAAAGGCACAGCTTCCGGATGGGAGTCAGGGAATAGGGGCTGGGGGTTGGGGAATGGGGGCACACGAAAAGGGGGTTGGGTTCAAGCCCCAACCCCCTATCCCTTTCCCCCGACCCCCGAGTTTAGAACGCGGTTTGTCCATAAGGAACCGCGCCCGGAACCGTGGGGAACGTCGGTAAGCCGCGGCGGCGTCGGCCAGGCTCACCATATCCACCGGTTCCGCCTCCAAAGGACGGCGCTACCGGGGAAGTGGCCGTGGTCGCGGAGCGGGTGACGTTGAATCCGTTACCACTCGCGATCAGTGCCGAAGGGATCGCCAGGGTGTCGCCCTGGGCGTCCACCAGCGTGATCGGCTTCGCGCCGGCCTGAGCGATCGTCACCGTCTTGCCATTCTCTACCGCCGAACCGTTACTGAACGTGATCGTGCCGAAGTTGTCCAGCGGCAGCACCTGGCGTCGCGCGAAAGGCGCCTCTTCGATCCATTCCGCCGAGGAGAGCGACGAGGTGTACTGCACCGTCGTCTGGTAGGTCTGCCCGGTCGTGTTGTTCTTGAACGCAATCTGCCACTGGTCCGCGCCGGTGTTGTTGATCGAAACGCTCACCGAATCGCCCGGCCGCACGGTCAGCTTAATCGGATGCGAGGCGCTCGGCAGCATTTCAATCCAGGCGTTGTACTGGATCGTTCCGCCCGCGGTCGTTTCCTCGGTGCCCGCCTGAATCAGATCTCGGCTGGCCACGCCACCGATCCCGACCCAGGTCGCGCCGCTCGCGTAATTGCCGTTACTCTGGGTTTGCGGAACTGTCCAGGTGCCGCTCACCGCGGTGAAGTTCCCACCGGTCGCGGCGTAGCCGGACCAGTTCTCCGACTGCCCGCTCCGTCCGGACGGCGGTCGGGTATCCGGCGGAACGCTGGAACCCGGTACGGTCGACCCGGGCACCGTGCTCGGGACGGTGGTCCCGGGCGATGAGTTCGCGTTAGCGTCCGGGTGCTGGTCGGCTTGAATCTTCCAACTGCCATTCTGATTGACGATTGTGTAGACGTTACGATCCCGACTCTCCTGGGTCGTTCCATCGGAGTAGATCGTCTGCCAGGTCTCGTAGGTCGTCGCTTGAGCAGTCGTCGCGTTCTGCAGGGACACCGGTCCCCACTCGATCTTCAGCAACTTGATCGACGTGACGCCAGCGGTCACCATTTCCTGGTTAATCTGAACCAGTTGGCGATAGTAACCGGCCGTCGCGGTATCCTGCATCAGCGTGGGATTCTGCTTAGCGAAGGCATCTTGCTGCTCTTGATTCCCTTGCTGGATAACCGACTGAATCGCCTTGGTCGTCGCCGTATCCGCGGCGACCGTCGGCGATGCGTTTGGAGTCGTAGCAGTGGTTACGGTTTGGGTCGGCGCGACGTTGGGCGTCGTCTGCGCCAAAGGTGAGGGTTGCGCGACTGGCGTTGCCTGGGCAACCGGCGTCGCGGTAGCGGCCGCCGTCGATGTCGCTACCGACGTAGGTACCATCGTGGCCGGGGCCGCCAGGGCCGGCGTCAACCGCCCGAGCGGCACGGCCTGGGTGTTTAATCCCACGTAGCCGGCCGCGCCAGTCAAGACCAGCGCGACGAACAAGAGAAGAGTGTGCCGTGATGGCACGCGCATGGGGACCTCCCCGTCCCGTCGGATCTCGGGACTCGAACCATTTGGCAGTCGCGCCAACCGATCGGGCGCGACTTACGTGTCAGTGCAATCGGAATCGACTTCTCCGTTGTTATCTGAACAGATCCTACACCAGCCCCTAATCTGGGCTATAAGAAAACTGCAATCATTCTGTTAAATAAGTGCTTATCCACGCCTGCCCTCCGTACACCGTTGACGATATTCAGCCTTCTTGCTACAGTGCCCTCGTTCGCTCCCACGCGACGAGAAATCAACGCGCGCTCCGACGACCCGAACTTCGTTCAGGTGATGATCCCGGCCGGCGCCCGCATGCCCTTTGGCAATCGTCTCTACCACCCGATCTACGAAGCCGCCGAGCGGGCCGGCATGCCCATTTGCATTCACTTCGGCGCCGAGGGCGCCGGCTTCGGCAACGCGCGCGCGCTGTACCGGGGGCGCGTCCTATGACCACTCCGGTCAATGCCGGGGCGAACGCGCCGGAGCGCCCACAACCTGTCGGGACCAAGCCGGTCTTTGGGGTCGAGGATGCCGGACCGCTCAGCGTGGTCGGCGGCCGTTGCGTGTTGGGCCGAGCCGATGAAATCCCGGCGGGAAGTCGAAAGATCTTCGCCGTTGCCGGCCGAGGCGGGTCGGGGTCTTTAGCGTCGACGGCCGATACTACGCGGTTCGCAACTGCTGCCCTCACAAGGGCGGGCCGCTCTGCCGCGGTCGCCTGCGTCCCCACGTCGTCGCGCCCGCGGTCAACGAGTACACGTTCGAGCGCGACGGCGAAATTCTGAAGTGCCCCTGGCACCAGCGGGAGTTCGACCTGCGCTCCGGCCTTTCCCTCTACGCCCCGCGCCTCCAGGTGCAAACCTACCCGGTCCTCATCGAAGGCGATAACCTGGTACTTGTTCTGGAAGGAATGTAGCTTCTCGTTACTCATTCACCGCCGGGATCCACTCGTCACGGATCCACTGCAAGTATTCGATGAACCGTAGCTGCGAGCGCACGTAGTCTCCCACGCCACCTTCGTTGCAGACCCAGCCACGGAAGCCGGCCTGCCAGAGGATCGTCGCCGCCTCGCGAAAGTCCACCACGCCCTCGTCAAGCAAGGTGCTCCAACTGTAAGAGCGCCGCTCCGAGGCAAGATAGAGAGTCTGGTAGTTCTTTACTTCCCAGTAGTTCGTTCGAGCGGCCAGCTTTTGGATCTGCCCGCGCCAGGTATCCCGCTGCTCGTACGGGACGCGCGCCCAGTTGCCCAGGTCCGGGTTCACCCCCAGGTTCGGCTCGTCGATCATCTCCAGCAGCTTCAAGCAGCCCTCGGCGGTGTCTTGCAGACCATCGTCGTGGAGTTCAATCGAGAGTTGCATCCCGGCGTCGGCGCACGCCCGGGCAATCGGCTTGAGGCGACGCGCCCCTTCCTCGTAGAGCGCGCCCGGCGCGAGCTCACCGCGAAAGATCGTTCGGGTGGCCAGGCTATGCGGGTCGGTCTGCGTCGGCAGGGGCACGTTGAGGCTAAGATCGAAAATCTCCGCGCCGAGCGCGCGCGCCGCCGCCAGACACTGGTAGGTGCGCTTTTCGTCGCGGTCGGCCAACTCCGGCAGAAACAGGCTCTTCCGCAGCGCGTTGAACGCGCCCACCACCAGGCCGGCCTCGTTCACCACCTCTTTCAGACGCGCGAAGTGCTCCGGAGGTCGATCGTAGAACTCCGGATAATTATCGTAAAACACGACCCCTTCGACCCCGTGGGCACGCCACCAGGCCAGATGCCCCCGCAGTCGCTCCGGCTCCTCCAGCGCGACCCGCCCGTCGCGCACCAGCGGCGCCCGCAGCGCCACGCCGCTGCCAATTGCCAGTTTCATGTCCTCTCCTATCGGGGTTTTCGCCCCTTTCGCGATTCCTACTCCGGATTTTGCACGAAGGGAAATCCCTTGTTCGGGGGAAGATTGACGTTAATCGTCGCGTCGCGCCCGACTTCGTCGAACGCTCGGGCCAGCGCCCTCTCGAAAGAATCGGTGACCAACGCGAAACCCATCAGTTGACCTTCTTCCGGCGTCACGCCCTCGGTCACCAGGAAAGTGCGCTTGCGTTCGAGACACCGCCGGTGACTCCAAACGTGGGTCGTACTCCGCGGCTCGCCCTGCATCCGGATGACGACCCGACTGATCTCGCCGAGCGGCCGGGCCAGCAACTCCTCCTTACAAACCATGTCACGGCGCCGCCAGAATGCTCGCAGGGGATTGTCGTCGCCGGTCTCGCCGGCCCACCTGCGGGTGCAGTAGAGAAACTCGTCCATGGTTTCGGAAAGCGGACGTCCGCTCAGCGGTTCGTGGGCGCTGGCCGAGATGCAGGCGATTACGATACCGCCGCGGCGAGTCGCTTTTTCGGCTAGCTCCAATTGCAGATACATGCTCATCAACTCCGCGCCGTTGCCGGCCGGCGCGAAAACCGTCACGTCCGCCGGTTCGGTCGGGACCATCAGGTTAGTCTGCACGTAGCGGACGGCAACCGGCCACTCTTCCCGAAAGTATCCGGCAAAGACGTCGTTCGCGGTAAAGTCGATCTTGATCCGCAAGCCCGCCAGATCCGCGGCGTCCATGACATCCTGGCGTTGCGGATTGTCCGGCCACCAGCTGGCCGCGGTTTCTGTCGACATAATCATCGAGTGGTTGCGTCGGATCGTGTCGGCACCGGCGACGCCGGGGAGAATGATACCCCCGCCACCCTGAAAACCGTAGAGGCTGGGACCGCAGCCGCCAACCCCGATCACGAAGTCCGCCTCGGCAACCTCGCGATTCACCCAGACCGGCGTCCCCAGCCGGGTGACCCCCCGAAAGACGAGCGAGTCATCGTCGAGCGGATTATGCTCGACGTAGCGAACCCGCTGGAGCATCGGCTCGCCCACCCGAGAACGCGCCCCGGCGTGCCCGTGCAAGCCGGCGGCGTGCACCAGCAGTATCTCGCGGTCTGGCACCCCCGCTGCGTTCAACCGATCGAGAATCAGGTCGCCCACGCCTTCGTTGCCAAAGATCCGGTCGTGCATGTCGGTGACCAGAACCGCAACCCGGTCCCCCGGCCGGACCTGGTCGCCCAGGGGCGGGCACCCGATTGGTCCATCCAACGCCCGCGCGACCAGTTCGGTCGGTGGGCCAAGGTTCGGCAGCACTGGTGTGGTGATCGCAAACTGCCGATTGGCTTGGGGCAATTCAATCGACAGCGGTCCTCGCTTCCAGTCCAACGTCCACATTGCCTGGCTTCCTCCCCGGGCCGCCGCGTCCGGAACGACCGGCCGCCCGAAATCGTCCCTCTAACCCTATCAGGACCGTCAATATCTCGAACATATCTTCTGAACATTTTATTCACATGTTGACCAGAAGTCATTCTGCTTGTTATTCTGTGTTTCGCGTAAATACGCGCCAGAGAAACGGGAGGTCTTGTGCACATACCCGCGTTCAGTCGACGTCGCTTGCTCGGGTGGTCGGTCGGCATCGCAGCCGCGTCGGTGACCCCGCTGCTTGCCGCCTGCAGTCAAACTCCCGGCACCTCGACGGGAAGTTCTTCGTCCAGTAGCTCGTCGTCCACTAGCGCCGCTCAGCCGACGACCGCGCCCGCCGCCGCGGCGCCGACCAGCGCTCCGGCCCAGCTGGCAGCCGCGCCGACGACCGCGCCCGCCGCGGGCCAGTCCACCACGAACGGCCAACCGGTCACCGTGGTGATGCATAGCTGGCTGGAAGATCCGCAGGACACCTTCTGGGGTCCGACGATTAAGAGTTTCCAGCAAGCCCATCCGGACATCATCATCAAGCGCGAGTGGTTCCCGCGAAACGATATGCACACGAAGGAGCTGGCCCTCGCGGCTACCGGTCAAATCGGCGACATCGTCCGGGTGAACGTCGCGCCGCTCATCTCGGAGCTTCAGCTCAAGAACGTCGTCCAGCCACTGGATAGCTACATCAAGGCCGACACCAGTTGGGCCCAGAACGATCAGCCACAGTTCTGGCCAGGCAACATCAACACCTACACCATTCAGGGCCAGCAATGGGGATATCCCATCGTTGGGCACCCCGGAGCGATCGAATACTTCTACAACATCGACGTCCTGACCAAGGCTGGCTCGACCCTGCCACCAGCCGACATGACCAACCTGACCTTCGACTACACCAAGTGGAAGATCGCCGACTTCCTGGAAATTCTCCCCAAGGGTCAGGTCGTCGGATCCGACGGTCGCGTCTCAACCTACGGCATTCTCCCCAGCCTCGGCGGGGAGGGAACGGTCGCGGTTCTCCGGGCCTATGGTGGGAACTACTACAACCTGGACGGGACCAAGACCCTGATCAATTCCGCCGAGTCGATCGAAGGTCTGCAGTTCCTCTCCGATTACTGGAACAAGCTCAAGGTCGGCGTTCCCATGCAGACCAACCCGGACTGGACTCAGATCTTCCCGAGCGGGCGAACCACCTTCTGCGTCCTGACCGCGGTTGCTGGCACGGTCACCAATCTCGTGAAAGACAAGTTCAAGTGGGGCCTCGCGCCGCCACCAATTGGTCCGGTCGGCAAGCCGGCGACCCAGGTCTCCTCGGACGGCATCGCGATGTCGAAGATCTCCAAGCACCCGGAGCAGGCCTGGGAAGTCATGAAGATGTGCCTGAGCAAGGAGTTCGGCATCGGCCGCCACATCGCCGGCCTGGGCAGCCCGGGAAGCCGCTACGACGTCTGGACCGATCCCACCTTCAAGAAGGCCGAGCCTTTGCTGGCGTCGATCATCTACGACAACTTGATCGATCCGAAGAAGGCGCCCCCCCTCCAGCCGTGGTCGCACCCGGCCAACGGTCGCTTCTTCGAAGCCGACACCGCGATGACCAACATTCTGCAGGATGTCTGGCTGGGAAAGAAGACGCCGAAAGCCGCCGCCGACGAGGCAGCCACGACGGTTCAGGGAATCCTGGACAAGCCACCGGCGTGACCGAATCCGCCGCGCCGCCCGGAAAGGCGGCGCGGCGTTTCGCGGTGATCACCTGACTCGAGGGAGACTTCCCATGGCGCAACTTGCCGCGACCCAATCGACGTATCAGCCGGCTCGGCACCGCTCGCAGATGGCCCGACGAGAAGCGTTAGTCGCCTACGTCCTCCTCTTACCCTGGATCCTCGGGTTCATCTTCTTCGTGGCCGGGCCAATTGTCGCGTCACTGTACTTGAGTTTGACAACCTATAACATCGCGCAGCCTCCGCAATTCATCGGCATCGGCAACTTCGTTCAGGCGTTTACCCAGGATCCGCTCTTCTGGGGCGCGCTCGCCAAAACGTTCCTCTACGCCATCATCGTCGTCCCGACCGGCGTCGCCGGCGCGTTACTGGTGGCGATTCTCCTGAATCAGGGTCTGCGGCTGACCAGCCTGTACCGCGCGCTCTTCTTTCTCCCGCACCTGACACCCTTCGTCGCCGCGGTCTTCATCTGGGAATGGCTGCTGGATCCGACGTTCGGGTTCATCAACAACGTCATCTGGGTCGTTTCCCACGTTCAGGGCCCCGGCTGGCTCGGTTCGCCGGATTGGGCGATGCCCGCGCTAATCCTGATCGCCTTCTGGGCGATCATTGGCGGCGACATGATGCTGATCTTCCTGGCCGGCCTGCAGGGAGTGCCGGTGGAGTTGTACGAAGTCGCCTCCCTCGACGGCGCCGGCGCCTGGCGGCGCTTCTGGAACATCACCTTGCCGATGATCTCCCCAACTCTCTTCTTCAATTCCATTCTCGCGGTCATCGGCGCCCTCCAGACCTTCACGACCGCCTTCGTCGCGACCAGCGGCGGCCCGTCCTACGCGACCTACTTCTACGCGCTGCACATTTACAATACCGCGTTCAGCTACACCGAAATGGGCTACGCGTGCGCGCTGGCCTGGATCTTCTTCATCATCCTGATCATGTTCACCTACGTGCAGTTCCGAGCGTCGAATCGCTGGGTTTACTACGCCGGGGAGGTGAAGTAATGGCCGAAACCGCTCGCGCCAGCACCCGCCGTTCCTCCGGTCAGGCCACGATCCGAAACCCGGTGGTCGTCGTGCGTTACGTCGCCGGGCGCGGATCGCTGCATCTGTTGACCGCGGTCGTCGGCCTTCTCCTGATGATCCCGTTCCTCTGGGCACTCGTCGGTTCATTCAAGCCCGAAGACGAGATCAAGGCGCTCCCGCCGACCTTCTGGCCCACGCATTTCGTTTGGGGAAACTATCTCCAGGTCTGGACCTCCTCGTACTTCACGAACTGGTTCTTCAACACGATCGAGATCACCATCCTTGCGACAGCCGGCGCGATTCTTTCCGCGGCAGCCGCCGGTTACGCCTTCGCCCGACTCCGCTTCCCCGGTCGCGAAATCTTCTTTGGCATGACCATCGCGACGATGCTCTTGCCCTTCGAAGTGACCCTCATCCCCACCTACATCGAGTACTATTTACTTGGCTGGCTGAACACCTACCTGCCGCTGACCGTCCCCTTCTGGCTCGGCGGTGGCGCGTTCTTCATCTTTCTCTTCCGTCAATTCTTTATGACCATTCCGCTGGAACTGGACGAAGCGGCGAAAATCGACGGCGCCAACCACTTCCAGATTCTGAGCACGATCGTTTTGCCTTTGTCGCTCCCGGTGCTCGCGGCGGCCGGCATTCTCTCGTTTATCAGTAACTGGAACTCGTTCGTACTACCGTTGATCATTCTCAACGATCCCCAGAAGTTCACCCTCAGCATCGGGTTGCGCTACTTCCAAATGCAGCCGAGCAGCGACGCGATGCCCACCGATAACCTATTATTAGCCGGATCGATCATCATGACGATTCCAATCATCGCCATCTTCTTCCTGGGCCAGCGCTACTTCGTCAAGGGCGTGGTCATGTCCGGGATGAAGGGGTGAACCAATTTCAAACGAGGTTATCGATGAACGTCTCCGCTCTGCGCGAGCAGATTCCCGCCCTTAAGAACCGCGTCTACTTGAACGCGGGCGGCATCGGTCCGAGCCCCCTCTCGGTGACCAATACCCTCGTTCGTCTCGCCCAGCAAGTCGGTGAAGAGGGTCCGGATGGTATGGCCTTCGCGCGAGAAGAGTTCACCCACGCCAAGGCGACCCGGGCGAAGGTAGCCACCTTCCTCGGCGCCCGGGCGGACGAGATCGCGCTGGTGCGCAGCACCGCCGAGGGCTTCGACGTCGTCGGCCACGGCCTGCGCTGGCAACCGGGCGACGAAGTCATCTTTGGTGGAGGTGACCATCCGGCCGCCCGAGCCATCTGGGCAATCCTTGCCCGCCGCCACGGCATTCGCCCGATTCGCCTGGAGTTGCGCGACGACGCGCCAGAGGCCATCCTCGACGACGTTCGTCGACTGATCACCTCACGCACACGGTTGATCTCCGTCAGCCACGTCACCTCGGAGAACGGCTTGCGCGTTCCGGCCCGCGAGTTGGCCGACCTGGCCCACGCCCACGGCGCGTACCTGATACTCGACGGCTGCCAGGCGGTCGGGCAATTTCCGATCAATCTCCCGGAAATTGGTTGCGACTTCTACGCGGCCGGCGCCTACAAGTGGCTGCTCGGACCATTCGGAACCGGCTTTCTCTGGATCCGCCGCGACTTGCTGCCGGACATCGAGCCGTCGTGGGTGGGAGCCGGGGGCACCGTGAGCTTCGATCCGGAGACCGCGCGGTGGGAACCTCTCCCGACCGGCGAAAAGTTCGAGTTCGGGGCCCGTTACTGGCCGATCGTTCCGGCGATGGGCGAAGCGATCGACTTCGTCGCCGGCGCGGGCCTGGACGCAATCGCCGAGCGATCCCACATGCTCGTCGAGCGGATGCGCGAGCGACTTGCCGGCCGGCCCGGCGTGATCGAGTTCGCACCACGGGCAGCGACCCTGCGAACCGGTATGGTCGGCGCTGCCGTCGACGGCCTTGAAGGAAAAGATCTTGCCGAACGTCTCCGCGCGCGCGGCATCCACCTCCGGGCGAATCGCGGCCCGAACGGCGTCACCGGCGTCCGACTCTGCCTCGCCTTTTTCGTCACCGAAGCGGAGGTCGACTTCGCCGCCGACGCCATTGCCGACATCGCGGCAGGAAAGTGATCAGGCTTCGAGATTCAGCCAGGCCAACTCATCCGGGGCCAGCGGAACCTCCAGCGCGCCGAGGCAGTCCTTCAATTCCGACACGTTACGCGGACCGATCAGCGGGAAGGTCGGGAAAGGCTGATTCACCACCCAGGCCAGCGCGACCTGGGTCGGGCTGCAGCCGTGGTGAGTCGCGACTTCGCGCGCGCGCCGTCGCCGCTCCCGGTTCTCCTCGTTGTCGTACGCCCGCGCCAGCTGGGCGGTTCGTGGGTCATCCGGTCCGAACGGTCCGGCGAAAAATCCCCGCGCCTGTGAGGACCAGAGAATCAGCGGCATTTGCGTCTCGCGATACCAGGCCTGCGCGTCTCGGTCGCCGGCGATCGAAACGGTTTCGTGCCAGAGCTGCTCTTTGGGAACCGCCAGCGCCAGGTTCGGGCTGGAAACGCTGAACCCACGTAGTCCGTGCGCGGCCGCGTAGCGGTTCGCCTCTTCGAGGCGGGGGATGGTCCAGTTCGATCCACCGAACGCGCGAATCCGGCCAGCCGCCTGGTGCTCATTCAGCCGCTCGACGATTGGTCCCACCGGCACCGACGGATCATCTCGGTGGAGCATCAAGAGATCGATCGTCTGGACTCCGAGCCGGTCGAGGCTGTCCAGCACATCCTTGCTAATCGCCTCCGGCGTCACCCGGCGGGCGAGCGTGGTCTGATCGTGGTGGACGCACTTCGTCATAATCAGAAAATTCTCGCGGTTGCCTCGGCTCCGCAGCCAGTCGCCAATCAATCGCTCGGCGACGCCGTAATCGTGGGCGGTTTCCACCGCCGTTCCCCCGGCGGCGGCCCAGGCGTCGAGAAGTTCCTCGACGCTCTCGACCGGCAGCTGCGAAAAGGCATCGCTGCCGAGAATCAACCGCGAAATCCGGTCACTAAGACCGGCGATACTACCGTACTTCACGAGCCAACCCCTTTCGCGAGCATCGCTGCCACGTCAATCGTCTGTCCGGAGGCCGACGCTTCGATCGCCGCGAAGAGCATCGCCGCCGTCTTGATATTATCGTCGATGACGGTGGCCGCGGGAGGACCGCCGTCGAGCCAGGTCAAAAACTCGTCGATCAAGTAATTGTGGCCTTCCCAGATTGGCCGGACCGCCGGAACCTCCTCGGTGATCAGGCCGCGCCCCCGCTTGTGGCGATGAATACGAACGACGTGGTCGCGTCCCACCGTCACCGACCCGTTTTCGCACTCGGCGCGGTAGTACTCTTCGTGCCAGGTATTCTGCTCGCCGGCCGCGGTGCCGCTGCCCTCGTAGCTCGCGTGAACCCCGTTCGTCATGGTCATCACGTACAAATTGTTGTACTCGCCCTTCGAACTACTCCAGGCGGGATTCCACTCCCAGCCGGCCATGCTCTGGCAGTCGCCGCCACTCAGGTTCCGCAACTGGTCGAAATGGTGTACCGCCCCCTCGACCAGCAGGGCGTGAGGAATCTCGTAGCGGAACCTCGCGCCCCACGCGAGGTACTCTCGATAGTCCGCGGCGAAACGCCCCACCAGGTAGTTGATTCGCCCCAGGTCCCCATCCCGCAGAACCTGGCGCATCGTCACCATCCAGTGGTTGTAACGGTAATTCTGGATCACCGCCATCTTTATCCCGGCGGCCTTCACCCCGTGGTAGATGTCGAGCGACGCCTCCCAGGTATCGGCGATGGGCTTCTCGCTCAAAATCGGCAAGCCGCGTCGCGCGGCCTGGAGCACCGCCTCTTTGTGAAAGGTCGGCGGGATAACCACCGCGCAAAAGTCGGCGTCCACCGTCTCCAAAGCCGTGGTCAGGTTGGTGAATCGCGCGGCCGGCGCGAGGTTCAGGAAATCACCGGACGCGCGCAAGATCTCCGGATTGATGTCCACCAGACCAACAACTTCCAAGCGGTTAAAAAAGTTCGGCAGAAAACGCCGAATCCAGTTGCCGGCCATTCCGCCGGCCCCGATCATGAGCAGCCGATGCTTCGCCACGCTCCCTCACTCCTCACCCACCGATCGAGCTATCAACCTCGCCGCAACGGAACCGACTTGAACTGGCGCGCGGTCTCGGCAATCGCCGTTTCGACCGGCAGACGCTCCATGGAACTCGCCCCGATAAAGCCAACGGCGTCGGTTCGCGCCAGAACGTACGCCGCGTCGTCCGGCGTCGCGATTGGCCCGCCGTGGCAGAGCAGGATGGCGTCCGGCTTGACCTGCCGGGCCGCGTCTCCGATTGCCTGGACTTTCGCTGGCGCGTCCTCCAGGCGTAGCGCGTCGTCCCGTTCCAATCCAATCGAGCCCCCGACCGTCAAGCCCATGTGCGCGATGATCGCGTCGGCGCCTGCCTCGGCCATCGCCCGCGCCTCATCGGGATTAAACACGTACGGCACGGTGAAGAATCCCATCTGGTGAGCCAGCGCGATCATCTCAACTTCTTTGCCGAAGCCCAGGTTGGTGCGTTCGAGTTCCCTACGAAACCGCCCGTCGATCAAGCCAACCGTCGGGAAGTTGTTGACCCCGGAAAAGCCGAGCGCGTCGATCTCCCGAAGAAGGTAGTCCATCTGGCGCAGTGGATCCGTCCCCATCACCCCGGCGATCACCGGCGTGTGGCGGACGACCGGCAAAACCTCGCGCTCGCCCATCTCTTTCACAATTTGATTGGCATCGCCAAATGCGAGAGTCCCGGCCAGCGAACCGTGTCCGGCCATGCGGTAGCGGCCAGAATTATAAATGATGATGAGATCCGAGCCACCAACCTCGGCGAACTTCGCCGAGATGCCGGTTCCGGCCCCCGCGCCCAGAATCGGCTTACCCTGCGCGACCTGCTCGCGCAACCGCTCCAACACCTGCTGACGAGTGTAACGCATCGTTATTCTCCTCCGGGATTCGCCGCGCCGCGCACCCGCAACATCTCCAGGAGAATCGCCGCCGCCTGCTCGGCGAACTCCGAATCGTTGATGTTGTGGTCAATCTTGACGACCGGAATATCCTTGCGGAGATTCTGCTCCAGCGCGGCAAAGAGCGCGGCGTCGGCTTCTGGCCACCAGTAAGGGTTTCCCTCGCTATCCAACTGGCTGACCCCGCCAAGTGGGATCAGAACGGTGACCGGTCCGCTGCTCAGGTTCGCCTTCTCGGCGATGATCCGCCCCAACTCGCGATTCTCTTCCGGCGTGGTCCGCATCAGGGTCACGTTGGGATTCCAACGATAGAGGTTGCGGTCCCGATACTTCGCCGGAACCGTCTCCGCGCCGCCAAAGTTGACCATATCGAGGCAGCCCGGCGCGATGACCTGAGGAACACCCACCCGGGCCGCGGCCTCCAGACGGCGCGGCCCCGCGGAAAAGACTCCGCCGCACAACTCGTCGGCCCACTCGGTCGTCGTCACGTCAAAAACCGCGGAGACGTAACCATCGGCGATCAAGCCTTCCATCGTCTCGCCGCCGGTTCCGGTCGCGTGGAAAACCAGAACCTCGTAGCCAGCCGCTTCGAAGATCTGCCGGGCGCGATCGACGCACGGGGTTGTATTCCCAAACATTGATGCCGCGATCAGCGGACGCTCGGCGATTCGGGGTGGCTCGGCCCGAACCATGCCGGCCATCGCCGCGGCGGCGTTGGTTAAGATCCGCCCGGAGATGCGATTGATCCCGGCCACATCCACCACCGAATACAGCATGGCGATGTCTTTCGTGCCGACGTAGGGCCGAGTCTCGCCGGCCGCGACCGTGGAGACGACCAGTTTAGGTACCCCAACCGGCAGCGCGCGCATCGCGCTGGTCGCGATCGCCGTACCCGCGCTTCCTCCCATGCCGATCAGCCCGGTCACCCGGCCCTGGCTATAGAGTCGCGCCGCGACGACCGCCGCGCCTTTCGTCATCGCGTCCATCGCCCGAGCCTTGTCGCGCGTTCGGAGCAATTCGGCCAGGTCGTCGCCGCCGGCCGCCGCGACCTCGGCCCGCGTCACCTCGGCCGGCATCGCCGGTTCGCCGAGTACTCCCACGTCGATGAGCAGCGTTCGCAGCCCCTGCCCGCGCAGGTAATCGCGAACGAACTTTGCCTCTTCGCCCTTGGTATCCAGCGCCGCGATGATGCCGACCGTCGGCTCCATTAGCCCCTCCGAGACGCCCAGGAAATTGCCTGGCGCACCAGTTGTCCGTAGGATGGGTGACCGAGCGCGCGGCCATCGTGTCCCAGCGCGATGTAGCAGACGCGGCCCGTTTTCGAGTCGCTCATTTTTTTGGTATCCTCACCCACTTGTCTCTTTCCCCATTGAGAAAACCGACGCCCGACCCCTCCAGCAGGGCGTGACTGCGCCACCGCGAGCAATTGAAGGACATTATAGCCGGTAGGGTATAGCCGGTAGGGTCGCTGGCGCCGGGTACTACGTCACCAGCGCAATGAACGAACACCTTTGTGCTTTCAAACGAACGACCGGTACGGATTCTCCCGGAGCGATCGACGCGCGGAGTTCCACGGGGAACCCTTTCCCTGGTTAGTTCCCGTTCTGATCTCCACCCCGGCTATTCCGATACTATTTTTGGTATTTAGCACAAATACCAGCCCTGCGAATGTGTTCTCGGCACACCTAGTAATATGTCTTGCCCTAACTTATCGTACGTGTGCACAAACCTACATGACGTAGTAACGCCCGCGACGGGAAACGGCCCGTCGATCGAAGGGAGGGCCCGTGGAAGAGCGAAACCTCGTCGATGCCCGAGCAACCGGCGCTCCGATCGCGCTGTCGACGATGCTACGAGGACCAGCCGTCGAAGTCAACGCGACCGTAGCCAATCTCAAAGCAGATCTCGAGACCCTGGTTGAACAGGAGCCGGACAACTACGCCGCGTTGGTGCTCCTCGGGGAACTCAATCTGCGCACCGGATTGAAGGTCGCCGCTCGGACCTGCCTCTATCGCGCCTCGCTCCTCAAACCGCCAAGTTGGGAGGCTTACCAACGTACCAGCCTACTCTTACGGCGAGCGGAGGAGGACCGCGCCCTCGAGGTAATCCACGCTGGAGCCCCGCCACCGTTCTGGTTACGCCGACCGGCCGTAGCCGTCGTCGCGCTGGCAAAGATGCTGTGGTCCAAACGCTTTACACCACTTCGGGAGGCGCGCGCATGACGAATATCCTCGGTTCTCTCTTGTTGTTCAGCATGCTCGCTCTTATGGCCGCGCGCTCGGTGTCCCCGATTGCCGCCAAGCTGAGCGGGAAGCCGGTGCTCGATATGCCCTTGCGCCCGGTCTTTCGGCTCCTCGACCAACGGACCAACGTCGTGGCCATCCTCGTGGTGTTGATCCTTGGATCCGGCGTCCTGGGCGAACGCTGGATTTCCCACGGCCTGTTCCTGTTCGCGGTCATCGTGATGGTCGGCATCCTACTCGTTCCGACCCACTACCGCTTCACGACCGACGGCGTCAGCCCAAGCCGAGCAACCTTCCGCTCCTGGGATGAGTTCGCCACTTGGAGCGTGAGCGGCAACGTAATCACCTTGAAGGGTGTGGCTCGCTTCAGTTCAGTCAAGCTGTACGTTGGCCGACAGGACCAGGACGCCGTGCTCAAGCTACTCAAGCGATATCTTCCCGCCGGCTCGAAGAGACGACCGACAGCTAGCCAGACGTCACGCGAGCCGCGAGCCCTAGTTCAAGAGAAAGGAGGGACGAGGTGAACTACGGAGCCAAAGAAGCGAATTCCAAGGAAGCAATGGGATTGGTCATCTTCATCGTCGGGCTGGTTTTACTCGCCGCCGGGTGGGCGTACGGAATCGGGTTCATTCAGGCAATCTTGGTTCTCATTGGCATAGTCGGATTCGTTGCCGGATTCGTTGTCTTGCGCGACGCGAAAGCCGGCGGGTAGCCTGACCGGTCAATTTCAGGTGACCTCAACGGAGTGATAGGGGAGAAAATGAGTCGAGTTTATCAGGTTGGTGGGCGGCTACCCCGGTGGATTCTCCTGGGCTGGGTCCTTCTTCTTGCCATCGCGGTACTCGCCGGATGCGGACGGTCCCCCGCTGCCGATCTCAAGGGTGATCCCAGCGGGACCGCCACCGGCCTCAAAGGCGATGTCGTTGCTCAGGTGGACGGCGCACCCGCGTACGTCGGCAAGGACGGAAAAGCGACAACCGACGTAACCCAGGCTGCCCAGGATAGCAAAGGCAATCCGGTGACCGAGATCGACGCGGCGAAGGCAAAGGAACCTCTCGCTTACGAACTGTCGAACATGGTCGGCCAGAACCGCATCGCTATCAATATCGTCTGGACCCTGGTGACGGGCTTCCTCGTTATGTTTATGCAGGCCGGATTCGCCCTGGTCGAGACCGGCTTTACCCGAGCCAAAAGCGCCGCTCACACGATGATGATGAACTTCATGGTCTACGGCCTCGGCATGCTCGGTTACTTTATCGCCGGCTTTGCCTTCCAGTTTGGAGGAATCGGCGGGCTCCCGACACTTGGCGGCGGGGCAGCGCTAGCGTCGGCGGGCGAGTTAACTCTGACAATCGCGGGCAAGCCATTCGGTCTGATCGGTACGAACGGGTTTTTCCTGAGCGGTGGAACCTATGACGTCTCGATCGCCGTGATGTTCTTGTTCCAGATGGTCTTCATGGACACCGCGGCGACAATTCCGACTGGTGCCATGGCCGAACGCTGGAAGTTCTCCGCTTTCTGCGTGTTTGGCTTCTTCTGCTCCACCCTGACCTACCCGGTCTTCGGAAATTGGGGCTGGGGCGGCGGCTGGCTTGCACAGCTTGGAACAAACTTCGGCCTCGGCCACGGCTACGCCGACTTCGCCGGCTCTGGCGTCGTGCACTCGGTCGGTGGGTGGATGGGCCTGGCCGGAGCGATAGTTCTCGGGCCACGCATCGGCAAGTTCAACAAGGACGGGTCACCCAATACGATCCAGGGTCACAACCTGACCCTCGCGATCCTCGGCACGTTTATCCTGGCCTTCGGCTGGTTCGGGTTCAATCCTGGCAGCACCCTCGCGGCATCGGGCAGCGGCGCGCTACGGATCGGCCTTATCGCCGTCGACACGATGCTCGCCGGAGCCGCGGCCTCGCTGTCCGCGATGCTCTACATGTGGTGGACCAAGGGTAAGCCCGACCCGGCGATGACCGTCAACGGTATCCTCGCCGGATTGGTGGCCATCACCGCGCCGAGCGGATTCGTCAGTCCGGTCTTCGCGGTCGTCATCGGACTGATCGCCGGTGTCCTGGTGTGCTGGGCGGTGTGGTTCTTCGATAACATTGCCAAGGTCGACGATCCCGTGGGCGCGATCTCGGTCCACGGCGTCTGCGGCGCCTGGGGTGTCCTCTCGGTCGGACTCTTCGCCGATGGGACCAGCAATTACGGCGGTGCCTGGAACGGCGTCAGCGGGAGCGTGACCGGACTCTTTTTCGGCGACGCCGGGCAATTCGTCGCTCAGTTCATCGGCGTCATCGTCTGCTTCGTCTACGTCTTTGGACTCAGCTACATCTTCTTCCGGATCGTCGACAAGGTTATCGGCATGCGGACCGACGCCGAGGTCGAGGTCGGTGGACTCGACATTCCCGAGATGGGCGTATACGCCTATCCGGTCGACTTCCCCGGCGAGGGCCCAGCTTACCCGGTGGCCGCGCTGGGAGTAACCCCGGTCGCCACGGCACCGGTCACCGCGAACTCGGTGTAGCCCCTTCGCAAATCCCCGAGCGGATCGCGTTCTTTCAATCTCCTCTCAAGCCGGTCTGCCATTAAACTGGCAGACCGGCTTTCTTCTGCCCCACGTCCCCCATGCTAGCCAACCGGCAACTGTCCCGGGGGAACCACCTGACACTCCGGCATGGCGCGCAGCAGCGCTTCGGGACCGTGAGGGCTATAGATGGCGACCAGCTTCAGCGGCTCCCAATCGGTGTTAATCGTCTCGTGGTAGACGCCCGCGGGAATATGCACCAGCATCCCCGGCCCAACTAACTGGCGCACCGGTTCACCTTGCGCGTTTTCCACCATTTGGATACCCTGTCCCGAAACAACGTACAGAATCTCTTCCACTCCGGGGTGATTGTGGCGAGTGTGTCCCTTGCCCGGCGCGAGCAAAACGATGCCGGTGCTAAAGTTCTGAGCGTTCGTGACACCGGGCTCGGACAACCACTTGATCGTTCCCCAATCGAATACCTGGGTTTCGACCTCTTCCGGGGAGACGAAGCGTTTTCCCTGATCGGTCATTTTCCTTCACCTTACGTCGTACTGATTCGGCAACCGCGAGAACTGTCGGCAGCGGGAACTCATGGAATCGGGCACGATTATGACTCGTCGCTCATCCCTGTCAAGGCAAGCGGCGAAGACGGCCGGGGGACACCCGAGTTTATGGGAAAGGATACGCACGTGGCACGCATCAAGATCGACCTGGACCGAACAATCGCACCCATCGACCGCCGCATCTTCGGGGGGTTCGTCGAGCACCTCGGTCGCTGCATCTACGGCGGCCTGATCGACGAAGGCTCGCCGTTGGCCGACGAGCACGGTTTCCGGACCGATGTCCTGGAAGCCGCGCGGGCGCTGCGCATGCCGCTCCTGCGCTGGCCGGGCGGCAATTTCGTTAGCGGTTATCATTGGACGGACGGCATCGGGCCGAAAGACAACCGCCCCCGCAAAATCGAGCTAGCCTGGCACGGCGAAGAGTCCAACCGCTTCGGCACCGCCGAGTTCATGCAATACTGCCAGACTCTCGGAACCGACCCGTACATTTGCGTCAATCTGGGCACTGGCACCCAGGACGAAGCCCAGGCCTGGGTTGAATACTGCAACGGCACCACCAATACCTACTGGGCAAACCTGCGCCGCCAGCACGGCCACCCGGAACCCTACAACGTCAAGTACTGGGGCCTGGGCAACGAGATGTATGGGCGCTGGCAAATCGGCGCTCTGCCAGCCGAAGAATACGTCCGCAAGGCCGTCGAGTTCGCCAAGGTCATGAAGCTGACTGACCCCAGTATCCAGCTCATCAGTTGTGGTCAGAACGGCTGGAACGACTGGGACCGCGTCGTCGTCGAAGGCCTCGCGCCCTACGTGGACTACCATAGTATCCACATTTACACCGGTAGTCCGGACTACTACAGCAACGTTTTCCAGCCCCACCAGGCCGACCGAGCCCTCGCCATCTGCCAGGCACTCATCGACCAGGCTCGCTACAACCAGAAAATCGATCATCCCATTCACGTCGCCTACGACGAATGGAACGTCTGGTATCGCGCTCGAGGCGCCGCGAGCCGTTTGGAGGAACGATACGATCTGTCCGACGCCCTGGCCGTCGCCACCTACCTTAACATCTTCATCCGCCGCGCCCGCACCGTGAAAATTGCCAACCTTGCTCAACTCGTCAACGTGATCGCTCCCATCTTTACCGACGAGAATGGCCTCTTCCTCCAGACCATCTATCATCCCCTCCGTTTGTTTGCCGAACATACCCAGGATCTTGCCCTCGACGTCTACGTTGACAGTCCGACCCGGGAACTGGATCCGGACGCACCGGTTCGCTCGCACCGCGTCGCCGACCTTGGCCCCTTCCCGTTGCTCGACGTCTCGGCCAGCCGCGACACCAACCGAAAGAACGTCACCGTCGCAGTTGTGAATCGCGATTCGACCAACGCCCTTGCCACCATGGTCAGCCTGGGCGATACCAGCATCGCCGGGGCCCGCGTCTCCGAGGTGAATGGCCCGGACGTCAAAACCGTGAACTCCTTCGAAACCTCGAATGCCGTCGGCGTTCGCGAGGTGACCCTCAAAGTCGGCGAAAGTAGTTTCACCTACACCTTTCCCGCGCACTCGATCACGGTTCTCCGCCTTACACTCAAGTAAACGACTTCGCGCGAATATCAATGTCCCGGGCGCGCGTTGTGCACTTTTACTACGCGCGCCTCGCCGGCGACGCGTCGCGATCGAAAACCCCAAACTTCCCCATCTCATTTGGTAGTGTGCACAAATAGGCGGTCGATAGTCTGAACCTGGGAACAGTGAAGCACGCAACGTCCCCTCGGTATTATTTCTCTCAGAAACGGTCACTTGTTTCGGCATCACAAGATGCTCGTCACCTGGGAGGCCCGAATGGTCACGTCAGATGCCTTGCTCGGCTTGGCACTGATCCTCGTCGCGGCGAAACTCGGCGGAATCGCGAGCGCTCGATTCGGGTTGCCCACCGTCTTCGGCCAACTGTGTGCCGGAGTACTTCTGGGTCCGGCTGCTTTTCATCTCCTCCACTCCTCGAACCCCTTGGACATCGCCTCGGAGCTTGGCGCGGTCATTCTGATGTTCGTTGCCGGTCTGGAAACTGACGTCGCCCAGATGCGACGCGTCGGAATCGCGGCGTTCCTATCGGCTTCCGGTGGAGTCATCCTACCCTTCGCGGCGGGTACGGCTCTCGCGCGGGTGTTCGGCTTCGCTCTCCTTCCCAGCTTGTTCGTGGGGACACTGCTCACCGCGACCAGCGTCAGCATTTCGGCGCAGACCCTCCAGGAACTGGGCCGACTGCGCAGTCGGGAAGGCACCACCATCCTGGGAGCGGCAGTTATCGACGATGTTCTCGGGCTCATCGTGCTCTCTCTCGTCATCACCGTCGGGGCCGGAAGTGGCAGTCTGCTCCCCCTCGTGCGCACCGCGGCCTTCTTCCCCATCGCCATATTCGTCGGGCTCAAGATCGTTCCCATTTTGGGATCCTGGGCCGCCCGACTCTCGATCGAAGGTGCTGGTCTCCTCATGGCGGTGATCATCGCTCTGGTCTACGCCTGGTCTGCCGAGTCTCTCGGTAACGTTGCCGCTATCACTGGCGCGTACCTCGCGGGGCTAGTGGTAGCCCGCACCGAAGTGGCGAGCCACGCACTTGACGGTACTAAGGCGATTGGCTACGGACTGCTCATTCCGGTGTTCTTCGTCGACGTTGGCATCCAATCGAACTTTAGTGGGCTCGCCAGCGCACCAGCGTTCATTAGCTTACTCATCGTCATCGCGGTGCTCACCAAAGTCGTGGGCTGTGCTTTTGGCGCGGCGGTCGGCGGATTCAACGCGGGCGCGGCGGCGCGGGTTGGCGTCGGCATGATCTCGCGAGGTGAGGTTGCGCTAGTCGTCGCGACGATCGGTCATCAGGCGGGAACGATTGACGACGGAATCTACGCGGCGGCGGTCGCGATGACACTCATCACAACGCTGCTCACCCCGGTGCTTCTGCGACTGGTTTATGCCAACCATGTCGAAGAACGAAATCAGGAGGTCGTTGTGGCCCCGTCGCTCTTCTCGACGGTTCTCGCCGAGGGCTCGGAATAGGCTGGACTCGACGCCGCGTTAGTCCTCGCGCACCTATCGGCGGAGCCGCCCCTCTACCACTCGCAGTCTCGAGGTGAACTTTGTCATGGTGAATTCTCCCGGGCGACCCACCGAGAACGAGGGCGACATCCTCCGCCGAGCGAAAGCCGTGGCCGAACTTCGCGACGTGCTACGTGTCTCCGTTGACGATGTCGCCCCGCCGGTCAGCGATATGCTCGGTCTTCTTATTTACGACATTCTCAATCAAAAGACCGTGGCGACGACCGCGCGAACCGTCTTTGCCGCTCTCGTCGGAAGATTCCCTACCTGGACAGAATTACTGGCCGCCTCAGCGGAAGACATCGAGGAGGTTATCCACGCCGATGGCCTGGCTCACCGCCGCGCGGCTCGAATTCAACAGCTCATTACTCGGATCGTCGCAGACTTTCCGGATGGCACTTTCGAAACTCTCAACGATTGGGAAGACTCCGCCATCCGGTCCTATTTGACCGGACTGCCCGCGGTGGGCGATCCGACCGCCCAACACGTCCTACTCTACGCGTTCGGACGTCCGATCTTACCGCTGACCTGGACTCTGAAGAGGTTGTTCACCCGGCTGGGAATCATCGACCATACCGCGCGGTCAGAGGAAATCTTCGTCCTTGCCGCGGCGTTACTCCCTCGCGGATCACACCGAACGCTGTTCGAACAACTGACCGCGGTTGCTCGCCTTTACTGCCGTCCCCGGGCACCTCGTTGTCGCCAGTGCCCACTGACCGCCAACTGCACTTACTACCGTCGACACCACGGGCCGCGGCTCTTGACGAATCCTCACGCCCGGCGTCGCCCCGGTCGCCCTGCTGCAAAGCGACCAACCGCTTAGCGGCTAGCGCTGGCACTCCCGGCCGCGGCAAGCCGCACCTGTTCGGCCAGCAGGTCAACCGGGGCAAACCCGTGATTCGCCGCCATTACCCGACCGACGCTACTCATGACGACCGTGGACGGTACCGTGAGCACCCCAAAAGCATCGGCCGCCGCGGGCTTTTTGCTCACGTCAACCGCGATGATTCGCGGAGCAGGTGTCGACTTTTGTTCCAGAGCGCGCAATACCGGATACTGGGTTGTCCGACAGGCCGCGCAACTCGGAGACGAAAAGGCCACGACAACCGGCCGGCCATCCGGCACGACCTCCAGGGCCCGCCACAGCGTCTCCGCCGAAGCCCGCTGCAACGTCCCCAGTCGCCGCCGCGCCCACCAACGACTGCACCAGACCACCGCAATCAAAATCAGCCCGATGACAAAAAGTAGGGCCAATCGTTCAACCATCCCGATCACCAATCCTGATATCGTGGCCAGGGAAACAAACTAACCGGAAACCGGGCGATGGCCGCCCGCGCGTCGGCGGTCCAGCTGCGCACTCGCGAAGCACAACGCGCAAAAATCGACGCTGGCGTCCAAAACGACCATCAATGCGACGGCTCCGGACAGCAACCACGCCGGTACGCTCAGGCCAATCCCCAAAAGCAGCGCGCACACCAGCCAGACACCCCCGCCCAGCACGCGAGCGACCCGCCTCGTCTCGTGGTCTTCGTGCGCGTCGCGACGCCGCAAGATACCCCACGGTTCGAGAGCGCGCCAGACGATCTGACGAACCAGGTCGGCCGGCCACCAAAACCGTCCCAAAAGCATGATGGCTCCGGCTACCGCGATTGGGACCGCCGCGACACGCCCTCCGACGATAAACCCCAGCGCGATCAACCCCACCATCGCCCACTGGTGGGCCTTTCGGGCGGTGACGTCGTAGGTGGGCAACGCCGGGTTACCCTCACCAATCAACCCGCCCGATCCAGACCGCCCATCCGCGGAAGTCGCCATTCCATCCCTCCGAAAGCCGCGCATCGTCAACAAAACTATAGTAACACGATAAATAAAGTTAGGAAATAGGGGTAGATTCAGAAGTGCCGGGGAGTAGTACGGGGTAAACAATCAGGTAAATCTGCCCCTATGTTTACCCGTCATTAGGTGATATAAAAGAGGCAGAGAGATATAGTGACTGAATACCCATGGCTGGGTCATTTGCCGTACTGCCGCTATTTCCTCAGGTAGCCGCACCCAAAGGTAATTCCACCGACTTCTCGATGTTGCGAGGGCTGTCGATAATGTTTAGAATTCTGCGCTCCACTCTTTTCCAGGTCGTCAGTATCCTGGCTGGAGTGGCTCTCCTGTTCGGCGGTAGCTTATCCTTCGGCGGCCCAGCCGGGCTCAGCGTGGCATCCGCCGCCGGACCTGGCGGACTCGGCCATTCTCCGGTCCAGGCGAGTAATGTGAGCGGGGGACCATACCATCCTCAGCCACTGCCAACCCATACGGCCACGCCGGTAGTATCCTGTACACCGACCGTGATTCATCAGACTGTTACCCCAACGGCCATCAGCACCGTGATCCATCAAACTGTTACCCCAACGGCGACTGACATACCAACCGCGACGAACACCCCGGGCGGTCCGCCCACAAATACGCCGACTAATACAGCAACTGCGACGAACACGGTCACACCGACCGCGACGAACACCCCGGGCGGTCCAGTCGTCAACACACCAACCAATACGTCCACGGCGACGGCGACTCCTCACCCGAACCAGCCAAATAATCCGCAACCGAATCCAACCAATACCCCAACGGCGACGGCGACTAAGACGTCGTTACCGCCAACTGCCGTGGCTGGCGTGCAGGTCACGCGTGTCAGCGTTCCGCCAACTCCAACGAAAGAAGCAGTTCTTGGAACCCAGGTACGCGTCCTCCCCCGAACCGGCGACGCCGGAACCGGTTGGCTGCGCATCTTGGGACTGGTTCTCATCAGCTTCGGGATCACCGGACGGCTCGTCATTCGACGGTAACAATCATCTCGCTCCCCGGACAAGCAGAAGGCCCGCGATGTCGCGGGCCTTCTGCTGCAATCAACTCGCGCCGGTGAACGCAAATCATCCCCCCTGGTTCGCCGGCAACGTTTACCCGTGGTTCACCGTCGCCAACGGTATTCGTAACCTTAGCGCTCCATGCTGGGGTGGGAACATGCGAATCCAGTTGGGGTTATCGTCAGCCGCGGAATCGCCCAGCATCTCCAAGCTACTCCCCCACCCAACTTTCGGTGGAGATGTTCTTCCGATCCGCCAGCGCTCGGGCTATCTCGTCAGACAGCCCGCCTTCTCCCCTGAAGGCCAGAGGTACTTCTCTCTCCCCAGTTAGAAGCCTTCCCAACAGAATCACCGTACTCTGAACACGGGTAAACGAACCTAGTGTCGTTCAACCTGCGGTGATGACGGATTGACTGGTGCGGAGTTCATTCGCGGCGGAAATCCGGGGAGAGGGTCGTGCGACGTCTATTGTCCGGAGTCGCTCGAAGCACAATCAAGCTGCTCATCGTCGTCTCACTACTGGCGAGCGTCTTTCCCGTATCACCGGCCTACGCCGACGATAACGCGACTCAAATCGTTCAACTCGTGAACGCGGCGCGCGTGCAGCACGGCCTGACTCCACTCGTGGTTTCCCCCGAGCTAACCCAGTCCGCGCGGCAGTACGCCCAGTCCATGGCCACCGGTGGCTTCTTCTCTCATCAAGGGCCTCACGGATCGACGTTAATTACGCGCGACGAAAGTGCAGGCTATCGCGACTGGACGACCCTTGGTGAGAACCTGGCCGGCGGACAGCCAACCCCGGCCGAGGCAGTCCGGGCCTGGCTGAACAGCCCGGAGCACCGCGCGAACATCCTCTCCGATCAATACCAGGAGACCGGCGTCGGCTTTGTTACCGTGAGCGGTTCACCCTATGAGTACTACTGGGTTCAGGAGTTCGGAAATCGGCCGACGATTCCTGTCGTCTACCACTCGGTTATCCTCAACCCGTCCGTCAATAGTAGCTGGCAAGCCCCGACCGGATATCTGGTCACCGGCGACTGGCTGACCTACCTCCGCGCCCACGGCGACGTCGATGCCTTCGGGTTGCCGCGCTCGAACGTTGTCGCGGATCCTTCTCACGGCGGCCAACTCGTGCAGTACTTCCAGCGCGGCGTTCTCGAGTGGCACCCGGAGAATCCTCCGGGTTCGCAAATTGAGCCGCGCTTGCTGGGCGATATCCTCTACCCCGGCGCCGACCCGCCAGTTAGCCCGAACGACGCGCCTCCCGGACCGTCGACCTATTTTCCGGTCACCCCGGGTCAGTCGACCGGCCTCGGCCACTTCGTCGCCGATTACCTTCGCAATGGCCAGCCGATCTACTTCAAGCAGTTTTTCGATTCCCACGGCGGTGTCGCCACCTTCGGTTACCCCAAGGAAGAGCCGAAGCTGCGCAACGGCATTTGGACCCAGCGCTTCCAGGCCGCGACGTTTGAATACCACCCGGAGTTCGATCGTGACGGCTACGTCGCCGGCACAAACATCCCGCTCCGCCACTACCGTGTCCAACTCGAATTGCTCGGCGACGAGTACATCGCCATCAACGGCCTACCACCGCCGTAGAAGAGATCTTCCGAGCAGTATCCCACGTTCCCCGGAGTCAGCGCGCGATTGAAGGAACCGCCGCCGACGAAGTCCGCTGCAAGACCCGATCGCCAACCGCGAGAATGTGCTCGCGAATGGCCGCGACGCCCCGGTCCGGATCCCCACTCCGGAGCGCCTCGAGCACCGCGGCGTGGCGTTCGGCGTGGACGCTCGGAGCCCAATCGGTGAGCGTCGTCATGGTGTAGAGCGTAAGGGTCTGGGGATGGAAGCTTTCCCAGATGCGCTTCAGGCGCGGCCAGCCAGCCGTTTCGACGATCGTTCGGTGGAACTGAATGTCGGCATCCAGGAGTGACGGAATGTCGTCGTTTTGGGCAGCCTCCCGCATGCGAGCAAAGTGGCCTTCGAGAGTTTCGAACACCTCGGGGGTGAGGTGAGGCATGGCCTGTTGAACGGCTCGGCTCTCGATGTCCGCGCGCAGGGTATACACTTCCGCGATGTCGTCCACCGTCAGGCTCATCACAAACGTCCCACGGCGTGGAACGTTGACCAGAAGCCCCTCCTGCTCGAGTTGACGAATCGCCTCTCGGATGGGCGCGCGGCTAATCTGCATTTGGCGAGCGACTTCCAATTCATTGACCCGCTGTCCGGACTTCAGCACGCCAGTGATGATCGCGCGCCGCAAGGCATCGTAAACGTGGGAATGCAGAGCTCGTTGGGTCGGTGGGGTAAATAGGGATTCCGTCATGAGTTATCCTTGCGAACGATCCTTGATAATCGCCCGGATTCTTACTACCATATTATAGCGTGACAACTGTCGACAATAGTACTAAAACACACCAGAATTGTCAAGAATGCCCGTCGGCGCGGGCCTTCGAATTCGCTATTGTCCCGTCAGTTCGATCACGACCTGTTCTACCTCGGCGATCATCGCCGCGACGTCCCGATGCTGCACGGTGTACCCCTCGCGCGCGGCGTAGACGATCCCGACCAGGCTGACCGGCTGGCCAGTCGCCCGGGTAATCGCCAGCGCGTATGCCCCACCCTGCAAGCGATCGGCCCGCGAGTTCGCCACGATGATCTCCGGATCCGCCGCTCCGGTCTTGAAGTCGAGAATGGCCAGCGTGCCGTCTTCCCGAACGAAGAGAAGATCGATGCGTCCTTCCAAAAGGACGCCGTTCACTTCGACCCCAATCGGCACCTCGTGCCAGCGCTGGCGCGCCTCGCGCGCCTCGCCAACCAGGGCGCTCGCCAGGATACCGCGCGTCAGGCGCTCCACCCGTCCCGGGTCGGCCACTTCAAAGCGCCGAGCGATGGCTGCCGCGAGCGTGCTCACCTCGCTTCGGGTCCCCCAGGCGCTCGACTCTAGCATCGCGTGAACCGCGCGCCCGATCCGTCGAGCCTCGGCCGGCTCGACGTCGTTCAGATCGTCGGCGACTTCCCCTTCCCCGTCGACCTGGCTCACCACGGCACCGTCGCTCGTCGCCGGGTCGACCGGACTACCGACGGCCCGCCGAACCAACTCTCCAACCGTTAGCCGCGCCCGCGCGCTCCCTAGCGCGACTCTTCGCTCCCGCTCGGTACGCCAGCGATCCTCCTCCGCGACGAACGCCTCCAGCGATTCTCCGTCGGCGTCGGCCGCGGCGAGCGATTCCCAGCGCGTCGGCGGCGGATCGGCCAAACTGATCCGCGCGACAAGGTCTGGCGCTTCGCGCAGAAACTCCTCGATCCTTCCGGCGTGAGTCTTGTCCACACCCTTCTTCACAAGCTTGCGGTGAAGGCTGAGCGCCAGATAATCCCGCGCTCGGGTCGCCGCGACGTAGAGTAACCGCACGCTTTCGGCGCGCTCGTAGGCTTTCTCGGTTTCCGCGGCTTCCCGATAGCCCGGGGTTTCCAACCCGCGGATGCGGACCCGCAGGGTTTCGGTGTCGCGATCGCGGAGGACGGCACCGGTTCGCGCGCTCGGCCGGCGCCCCAGGTCGCTGAGAATCACGATCGGGAACTCCAACCCCTTCGCGCCGTGAATCGTCATGAGCCGGACAGCTTCCTCGTCGCTGTCCGGGCGCGGGCTCTCGCGGTCGCGCACGCCTTCGCGCTGGCAGTCTTCCAGCCAGTTCACCAATGACCGCAGACCCGGCCGGCCGGCTCCGGCGAGCGCGCGCGCTTGCGCGACGAGGTAGCGGAGTCGCCGCCAGGCCTCCCGAGGATGCGGATAGCCAAATGTCTGAATCGCTAGAGCGCGCTCGCGAATCAGGGCCTCGATCAGCCACGCCGCGGAGCGTCCCTCACGTAGCTGGTGAAAACGGCGCAGCGACGCGAACCCCTCGGCGACTGGCCCGGAGTGGCTGGATGGGCGCTGATAGTCGAGCGTTCCCCCCGCCTCGACCCAGCCGAGCAGATCCACGTCGGAGCACGCGTAGGCCGCCGAGCGGAGCGCGGCCACCAGCGCGACCTGATCCGACGGATCGTCGATCGCGCGGAGCACCGAGATGACATCGCGGACCTCCTGGGTGGCCAGGACCAGCGAGCCACTCTCTACCCGATAGGGAACGGCCGCTTCTTCCAACGCGTCTTCCAGCACTCGCTGGCCGGTTCGGGCCGGCATGAGCAAACAGATGTCGCCGTAGTTGGCCCGGCGGACCTTCTCACCCTCCCGCACCGGCCAGCCCTCGTCCACCGCCGTCCGAATCAACCGGGCGATGTCGCGCGCCTCGTCCGCGCGACAAGTCACCATGTTGGCCTCTCGGGCCTCGCCAAGCGCGATAACCTTCGCGCCGGCCGGGCCCTCGTGGCTTATCCCAAGGTCGACGTGCGGAGCCTGGACCTCCGAGCCGGCCCCAAAATCCCTGGCAAAGTGGTGATTGGCCCAGGTGAGTACCGGCCGAGCCGAGCGAAAGTTCTGGCGTAGCTGGGCAAGTTCTCGCGGGTTTCCGCGAGCGTAGAGGTCGGCGACAAGGCGGATATCCGCGCCGCGAAAGCGATAGATCGACTGTTTGGGATCGCCGACGACGAACAGCTTCCCGGGTTGGAGCCCAACGCTCACCCAGTCCCCGGCCGGCGGCGCGCTGGGGTCGACGGCAAGGAACCAGATGATCTCGGCTTGCAGCGGATCCGTATCCTGAAACTCGTCGACAAAGATCTGCTCGAAACGCGCCCGCGCGCGCGTCCGAACCGAGTCGTTGTCGTGGAGAAGGTCGCGCGCCCAGACCAGCAGATCGTGAAATGCCGCCACCCCCAGACGGCGCCTCTCCTGGGCAAAGTCGAGGGTAAACGCCCAGAGCTGGTCAAGAACGCCGTGGAGCGCCGCGGTCCGGTGCTCGTCGAGCAGTTCAGTCCGCTGGCTCTTGACCTCCTTCAGGCGGTCCTTGATCGTCTTCGCGGCATTGGTCCCACTCGCCTCCTTCCCAAAGTCAGCCATCTTCCCCCGAAGGGTGTTCGGCTCGGGCAGCGCCAGGAGCGCCAGCAGCGCGTCCTCCTCGTCACTGGCCGCGCGCAAGCGCGGCGCACTGCTCGCCAACCGGCGAACCTCCTGGACCAGCGGATCTGCTTCGCCGTTCTTCGCGAAGCGAATCCAGTCGGTCAATTCCCAAAGGGCTTCGCCAATGGCTCGCGCGATCGGAACCGGATCCCGTGGCATGTCCTTCGGCCAGGATACCTTGGAGCGAAGATCCGTGTGCTCCTGAAGCGCGCCGGCCAGCGCGCGCAGGTCGTCGAACTTCAGTCCGAGCAAGAGCGCCCGCTCCACCGCCGCCCGTCGGGCACGCCCGGCCGCGTCGTCGGCGATGACGTCCTCGGCTAACCAGACCCGAAACCGTTCGTCGAAGGCGAGCGTGAACTGCACGTCGTCCCACACCTGGAACCCCGGCGGCAACCCGGCCTCGATCGGATAGGTGCGCAGCAACGCCGCGGCAAAGGCGTGAATCGTCTGGATCGCCGCGAGGTCAGTCGTCGCCGCGGCTTCCGCGCAACGCTCACGCTCCTCGTCCGAGCGTGCTTGTGCCGCCGCTTCCTCCAGTTCCGTCCGAATCCGTCCCCGTAGCTCCGCCGCCGCCGCTTCGGTAAAGGTGATCGCCACCAACCCCGGCATCCGGAGCCGGCCGGCCTTGACCAGCGCCACCACCCGGGCCACCAGCACGGTCGTCTTGCCGGTCCCGGCACCAGCCTCGACGAAGAAGGTTTGCCCAAAGGCGACGCGCAGGCGATCCCGCGCGTCCTGGTCGATCGGTCGATCACTCGGCGTCATCGTCGTCTCCCGCGTCGGCCAACCGCAGTTCCTGGTGAACCGTCGCGCGCGGATCCCCAGCTTTTCGCCGAGCCTGGAGATCCCGGCGGGTCGGGCAGATCCGATCGAAGTCACAGTAGCCGCAATTCGCAAAGCCGATTTGAGCGTTTTCCCCGGGCACCATCGGGAAATGTCCCGCCCGAATCCCCCGCGCGATCACCTCCAGGACGCTCGCGAGTCGCTCGTCCACCAGATCGGTACTCTCGACCGCGACCTGTTCAAAACCGCCCCGAGTAGTGATAAACCAGAAAGCGCTGCTCACCCCGGTCGCGTTCGCAAGGTTCTCCCGCGCCGCGCGATTGTACAGCGCGAGTTGCAGCCGTTGGCCGGCCAGGACCGGATCCTTCTTGATTCCCTGGTAGTCCAGACCGGAACCGGTCTTATAGTCCGCGACGTGCACCCGGCCAGCCTCGTTACGATCGATCCGATCGATGATTCCCCGAAACGCCAGAACCTCGCCTTCGACCGGAACGCGCAACACCGGCCAACCCTCGCGGACGCCAAATGGCTGCTCGAAAAGCCGCGGGGAAAAGCCGGTCTCCTGCCGCCAGGCCGTGTCTCGTTCGAGATACTCCTGCAAGTCGGCGAGAATCTGTCGCCGGGTCACCCCCCAATCCAGAGCGTGCCCAACCACGCCCCGCGATTCCACCGCCGCGAAAGCCTCCCGCGCCAGATCTCGCAGAAGCGATTGGTCGCGCTCCGAATACGCCTGATTCGGCCGTGCCTGCTCCGGCGCCCAGACGGCGCGAAAAAACCCTTCGAGCACTTCGTGGATCAAGCTTCCTCGCTCGCGCGCGTCGATCGTCCAGCGATCCTCGGCGTCCTCGGTCGGTTCGATCCGCAGCACGTAACTCAGGAAGTACCGAAATCCGCAGACCGCCCAGGTTTGCACCGCGGACGCCGAAATCGGGCGGCTTCCCCGGAAAAGCGCTCCCAAACGCGACGCCTCGGATAGCACCGACAGGTTGCCGTCGTACTCGGTCAAGTCGCCGGAGTGACGCGCCTGAATCAGTTGGAGGGCCCGGCCGAGGGGAAAGTCGGCGACCCGGGCGAGGGGATGGCTCGCCAGATCCCGTCCGTTGGCGGTCCAGCGCGCGACCCGTTGGAGCCGGTAGTCTTCCAGATCCGCCGGCGAGACCTCGCGCCGTACGGCGTGGTGGCTCGAATTGACGCTGAGCAGCCAGGAATACGCCCCGGCCCCTAGCGTTGCGAAGCGCGTTCCCGGGATGCTTTCGCCGTGATAGGTACGGATTGCTTCGAGCAGCCAGCGCGACGGAAAACTCGCCCGCTGATCCGCCGCGTCCGGCGCGCTCAAGGTCAGAACTCCGCCCGGTTTGTCCACCGTCGCGAGCGCCACCAGAAAGTCGCGCCGCTCCTTCAGTCGCTGCCGGGCTCGCCGGCCAAGCGGATCGGTTCCCTCTTCCGGAAAGAATGGATCGACACCCGGTGGAGGCGGCAGCGCGCCTTCAACCATTCCAAGTATGTACACCCGCGCGAACCAGAGGCCGGTAACCGCCGCTACCGGCTCGACGAGAACCCCCTGCCCGAGAATGCCGGTCGACAAACGCCGCTCCTCCAGCGCCACCGTCAGCGCCTCTCGAAACTCGCTTGGCGACGGCGCGTCTCCACCAATCTGGTCGGCTGCCACCAGGCTCTGCAGGGCTTTGACAACCCTTTTCGCCGCCTCTCGCTCGCTCACCGGCCAGCGTTCCGGCGCGCCGACGTACCGCTCGAAGAGAGCGCGCGCCCAGTCCACGTACGCGGCCCAGGACGCGCCGTCGGCGGGCGGCAGAAGATCCCGAGCCAACGATTCCATGAATTGCTGGATCCGCCGCGCCTGCTCGAAGCTACGCCGAGTGGCGCTCGCCAGAGTCTCCGGGTTGCGTCCGTCATCCTCTACCGGATCGTCGTCCGGCAACGTCGCCGCCAGCCGCTCCATCAAAGCCGCGAATCGCGACGCCCACTGTTCGGCGCCCCGGGTGACGTTCGCCGCGCGGCTCAGACGCACCCAGACCGCGTCCGGCGGAAGCCCTTCCGGAACGTCCGGCTGGGGTCCGGTGTCCAACCACTCCAGGACGGATTCTCGGCTAAACTGTCGGTCCGACAACCCGAGCAGCAGCGCGACACCCCGCCCGGGTCGGGTCTCGCCGAGGCGCCGCCCCTCCGACGACACCCAGGGCAGGCCGGCCGCCTCCAGCGCGTCGCGAACCAGTTCCGCGTAGGGCTCATTCTGGCGGTAGAGAATCGCCATCTGGTGCAGGGGAATCCCCGCTTCCAGATCCGCCGCGATTCGGCGCGTCACCTCGCGCACCTCTTCCGCCGGATCCGGTGCTCGGATGACCCATAACTCGGCGACCGGCGCCAGCGGCGGTTCCGGCTCCGGCTGGGCCACCCCGAGCGCTTCGGCCAGTCGCTCGGCCATCTCGCGCCCGAGCAGGTCGCCCTCCTTCGCCGGATCGTCAGTCGCGATCAATCCGACGACGAGCGGAGCAAAACGCGCCGCCGCGGCGAGCAATCGCACCTCGGCCGGATCCAGCCGGGCCGGGAGAAACAGGATCAGCGCTCCCCACCGCGCGAGCTCCGGCGGGATCCGCCGCGCGTGTTCCAGGCGGTCGGCGGCGCGGTTCAACTCCGCGGTGTGATTATCGTACGCCGCGATTCGCGCGAGGTAGGTTTGGTAGACCAAGGCGGCATCCCGTGCCGCCGAGGAAAAGCGCTCGGTAGACGCGGCGTCGCCGAGGACGACCCGCGACAGGTCGATCTCGGATCGGCGCGCCTCGCGGAAAAGGTCGAGCAGCGCCGCCTGAAGCGAGGCATGCCCCATGCCGCCAAACGCGTCCGGATGCTGCCGCAGCGCCGCCCGCACCGCGCCGCGTTCGAGAACCGACCAGAGGCTGTTTTCCCCACTTCCCGGGGCGAGGGTTCGCGCCAGGGACGCCAATCGACGGGTGAAGACGTTCAGGTAGCCGCCGTTCCCAATCAGGTGCCAGTGGACCAGCCTACCGCTATAATCAGTAGGAACCAGGACGGTCACCGGTCGAAAGGGATCCGATCCTTTCAAATCCCTGATCACGCTGGTGAGCCAGGTAAACGCGTTGGGGCCGGGGCGAACGAAGGTCAGCGGGGGAGGCCGATCCATCGGTCAACACTCCGAACGGAAATCGCGGGGGCGAGCCCATTCTAGGCCGACTGTGCCTTCCGTTCAAGCGTTTCGTTCGCTCGCCTCGATTGGCGCAAGGAGCCACGGCGATGCGCGAACCTTTCCCGATAGTCTTCCTGCTCGACGTCGACAATACCCTGCTCGATAACGACCGGGTCACCGACGACCTGCGGCGTCACCTGACCGAGGCGTTCGGGGCCGAATCCTCCGCGCGCTACTGGCAACTTTTCGAGCAACTGCGCGTCGAACTCGGCTACGCCGACTACCTCGGCGCGCTGCAACGCTACCGCATCGAGAACCAGCGCGATCCGAACCTGCTCGCCATCTCGCCGTGGCTGATCGATTACCCCTTCGCCAACCGGCTCTACCCGAACTCGTTGGACGCCGTCGCCCATCTCACGACCTTTGGGCCAACCGTGATCCTCTCCGACGGCGACGTCGTCTTTCAGCCGCGCAAGGTCGAACGCTCCGGCCTCTGGGAAGCCGTCGAAGGCCGCGTCCTCATTTACATTCACAAAGAGGACATGCTCGAAGATGTCGCCGCCCGCTACCCGGCCAGCCACTACGTTATGGTCGACGACAAACTCCGAATCCTCGCCGCGATGAAGAAAATCTGGGGTGAGCGGCTGACGACCGTCTTTCCGCGCCAGGGCCACTACGCGCACGACCCCAAAATCCTCGCCAGCTATCCGCCCGCCGACCTCGCCATCGACCGCATCGGCGACCTCGTCGCCTACGACCGCGATACTCTGATCCAGGCCGCGGGAGCGACCAGATGATGTCATCGCAGAGATTCGTCGCGTGGCCGCTTTGCCTCACGTCGACCAGTTTATCGGCCCTATCGATATGTAGTTCATTCAGCGCGGAACCATTCTTTTTGAGCTCTGACACACGGGATAATCGATGGGGTACAAGGCAGGTACGGACCGGCGGTGCGGGGCGATCAGCGACAGTTATGAGGGAACGATGCAGTTGACGCATTCCGACACGTTCAACGATCAATTCGAGGGCCCGCGAGCGTGTTTCGATTACGAGCTGCCTCGTGTTCTGGATCTGCTCAATGCGGTCTTTCGAATCGAAGCTGGCCGGCCGCCGACATTCGGTCGCGACCGGGCACAGGTCTACCGTCCGTCGAACCTCGACAATATCCGCGTTCTCTTTCACAATCACGAGCCGGTCAGTGTCGTCACCATCTTCCCCGCGACGACACGATCTGGTAGCCAAGCGCTTAATGTCGGTGGGATCACCGGTGTCGCGACCCACTCCGACTTCCGCAAGCGTGGTCTTGCTGGCATCGTCCTGCGTGACTGCCACCAACGCATGCTCCAGAACGGATATGACATTGGCCTCTTGAACACCGGTATCGTTGACTGGTACCGCCGTTTCGGCTGGGAGAACGGAGCACTGGAACGCACTTTTACTCTCGACCGAAATGTCGTCCGGTACCTGCCGACGCTGACCAACGCCGAAATCAGAAGCGGCGCCGAAGAATGCCTCGAGGCAGTTCACGCTTTGCACGGGCGCGAGCCTTTCGTGGTCGAGCGTTCGTCAGAGCTGACCCGAATCTTGCTCTGTCGGCCGCACATTGCCACGTTTACGGCCGTACGATCCCATGAAGTCATCGCCTATGCGGTCGTTGCGCATCAGACCATTCTTGAGTATGGTGGCCCGACCGAGGACGTGGCCGGGCTTATCGGCGCGATTTACCGACTCATGGACGATCAGGCGATCTCGACGTCAACGCGAGATCGCCGTCGAAGCGTGGATAGTCCGACGCTTCACCTGAAAGTGGTCACGCCGCCTCTCGACGACGGTTTCGGTGGCTTGCTCCAGCGTCTTGGAATACCGGCTCAGTTCAGCTATCTTGGTATGATCCGAATCGTGAACGCCCGGCAACTGCTGGGAAAACTGGCACCACGTGTCGTCGTCGAGCGCGACGATGAGGACGAGATCCGGTTACGCGACGGAGACGATAGTCGTACCGTTAGTCGGCGGGATCTAGTCAAACTCTGCTTCGGGCCCGAGAGAGTCTTCCGATTCGCCTCCGACATTCTCCCGGCGCCACTTTATCAGTACCGGCTGGATCAGGTCTGACGGCGATCCGTCGCCGTTGACGACCCAACGTTACGAACCGTCGATAATTGCCCGCGCCGGCCGGACCGGGACCGTAGATGATCGTGTTGCTGCCTCACCCCCGGCCCCTATCCCCCAACCCCGCTTTAACCGGCCGGAATCACCGGCAGCAGAATGTGCGACGGATACGCCGGGCTGTGCAGAACCGTCTGTCGCGCCGGCCGCGCTTCGTGGCTGGTGCCAATCGGTAAACCGGTGTTCAGGTTGCGGTCGTAGCGCGGAAAATTGCTGGACGAGATCTCAACCCGGATCCGGTGCCCCTTGAGAAACACGTTTCCGGTCACCATCAAATCGATCTCGTAGCGGTAGACTTTTCCCGGCTCGAGGAGCGTCGGATCCTCGACGCTCTCGCGATAACGCGCCCGGATAATCCCGTCGCAGAGATTCATCGCGTAGCCGCTCGGCCTCACGTCGACCAGTTTGCCGGTCCAGTCGGTGTCCGGGCCATCCGTCGCGGCGTACAGGATAACCTTGATCGGTCCGGTCACTTCAAGATCCTGTTCTAAAGGCGCGCTGGTATAGCAGAGCACGTCGCTCCGCATCTCGACGTCGCGTTGATCGTACGGTCCCCAGGGAACGATTTGCGGCGAGCAGCAGTTGTTCCCACCGACGGTTTGAACCGGATTCTCCGGATGGTAGACAAATTGGTCCGGTCTCTCGTCTCCCGACTCCGTCCGGGACAGCGTGCCGTCGCCAAGCAATGTGTTCGCCTGGCCCGCGGAGTGAAAGTACCAGCGCTGCCAATCGGTCCGGGCCAGCGGCCACTCCCACTCGTCGCGCCAGCTATTGGCGCCCATGATGAAAAGGCGAATCGGCGGTTCGTCGACGATACCATTGTCGATCCCTTTGAGCCAGTAATCGAACCAGCGCCGCTCCAGGCTTTCCAGATCGATTTGCGATGGCGCGCCAAAATCGACGTCGCCGGTGCGTGGCGACGCGCTGAGCGCGTGCGGCCAGGGGCCGACGACGAGCTTACTCTGGCGGGCCCGCGGGGTTCGCCCGTGCTGACGGATGCCGTTAAAGTTGGCGAAGACGTTATCGGCGTAGAGGTCGAACCAGCCGCCCAGGTTGAGAGCCGGGACGGCGAATTCGCCCCAGTGCGCGGCGACGTTCGGACCGGCCCAGTAGTCATCGTACGTGGGGTGGGCGAGCCAGTCCTTCCAGAATGCCAGATTGCGCCCATTCGTCGAATCGCAGTCCTCCAGCGGCAGGATGCGGAACGCCTCCCGCCAGTTGTCGAACTCGATACTTTGCGCGGTACGCCCACTCGTGCGCATGCCCCAGGTCATCATCACGTTCAACTGAAAGGCGCCGCCGCGATAGACCAGACCCCGAAAAAGGTCGGCACACATCACCCGGGGAGCGAGGCAGGTGAGGAATTCGCTCCGATACGGCGCGCTGGCTAGCTGCACCCAGCCCAGATAGGACGCTCCGGCCATCCCGATTCGCCCGTTGGACCAGGATTGATGTCCGATCCACTCCTGCGTGTCGAAGCCATCCACCCCGTCGCCGACAAACGGATAGTAGTTGCCCTCGGAATCGAACCGCCCGCGACAGTCCTGAATCACCGCCGCGTAGCCGGCGTTCGCCAGCCGTCGGCCCTTCTCGATGTTCGCCACGGTGTTATTGTCGTACGGTGTACGCATCAGAACCGTCGGAAATGGTCCCGGCGCATCCGGCAAATAGAGATCCGCCGAGAGCCGAACGCCATCCCGCATCGGTACTTTTACATCGTTGAACATCCGAACGCCGAAATTCTCCATCATCGTCTCTTTCTCTTACAAAATCTGGCGCCTTGGATCTGAGATACCCGTCTTCGCCCAGATAGCTCGCGCATCGTCCAAGCCCAGGTGGCCTTCGGTAACCGCGCAGCGCAGCAAACCCTCGGTCATGACCAATGGAACGGGTGGTATCAAGCTATTGCAGATCCTCCGGGCAGGATAATCGTCGAGGGCAACCCCGCAGTGACGATGGTACGCGATTGTGATGGACGCACCCTCTCCTTGCCCAAGTGTGCGAGAAAGGCGCGCAAACGTCGCGCCCTCGCTTCGGGGGTCGAAGACGACGAAGTCAATGACGCGCCGCTCCCGCAGATCCTCCAGGTGACGAAGGACCTGTGGACCTTCGCCAGGCCACGCGGCTGCCTCGTCTCGCACATATATAGGAACAAGCCAGCGGCCCGACCAGAACTGCAGAACGATTGCGAGAGCTCCAGCACGGTGCAGATTGGAAACGACTGAATTGTCCAGGGCAATAGGAAGTTGGGAAGGGCTTATCGTCGTCAGCGGCAGATTCTGCACCCCCAACCCTACCCGGCCGCCCCGGCCTCGGCCCATACACCCCCGGCCAATTCGAGGCGCTCACGCAAATCGTACGAGTTCACCTGTAGCAATTCGGCAAGTTTGGCGAGCGAGATTCGCGACTCCTCGAACGCTTTCAGCGCGAGGTACCGGAAACGGGCAGGCAGGATTGGCTTCGAAGACCAATCCTCGACGTCGTAGCCCAGGGCCTTCGCCAGATGACCAAACGAACGGTGATTCCAATAGTCCTCGTGGACGTGGCGAGGAAGCTTGCGCAACGTGATCAGCCGCGACGACAAGGCCTGACCACTGACGCCAAACTGCATCGCCAGATGCACGAGGTCCGCATCGCTGAATTTGCCATTATTGGTGCCAAGCACGCGCTCCAGTTGCGACAAGACTGCGCGCCGCGGCATGAGGAAGGCCGCCGCGAACGCGTTCGCGAAACCCTCGTCGGCTGAGCGCTGGACGATGTTGATGACCCGATCGATCCGCGCCGCCGGCATTCCCTCAGCAAGGTGGGCGAGGACGTGACCGTATTCGTGGGCGAGCGTAAAGCTGCGGCGGTAGGACTCCTCTTTCGCGTTTACCGCGATACACGGGCGACCATCCTTGTCGCGTGTCACCAGCCCGGACCAACTCTGGTGCTCCACCGGAACAAGGAACGTCTTGACCCCGACGGTGCCGTCCAGGAGGTTCAGCAGATCCTTCAGCGGGGCGTCACCAAGGCCAAGGCGCCCCCGCTCCATGTCGGCAAGCGTCTCGGCGTCCTGCTCGGTTCGGAATCCGAACTGCGAGTAGTCGGGTGGAAGTGGGAGTCGTGCCGCCTCGACCACCTCCTCAAGTAGGTCGTAATCCCGGACGAGTTGGTGGAAGAGGACAATCGAGTCACGATCAAGAATCGACGGATCCGCCTCACGGAACAGATACGCGAACCCCGGGGACTCCACCGGCTCGGCTTCGAGAAAGAAGGCGAGCGGCCGGTGGTAAAGCCGAGCGAACTGGTAGAGTTCCGTTCCGCTGACGCTCCGCTTTCCTGCCTCGATCTCCGAGATTGTCGAGGTTGCCATCCCGATCTGTTGACCGACCTCGCCCTGGGTCAAACCGAGTTCCTTCCGCGCCGTTTGAAGGCGCGCGCCAATCGTTGCGTCGTCTAGCATCGGGGCATCCCCCCACTGTTGCGAGTGTGCGAGTCGTGTCCGCAATTGGGGCCAAGGCAGCAAGCGTCGAGGTCACTCAAGCAGGCGGCATCCATGCAGCCAGGCTCTCCTGCGCTTGCGGCGTTTCGTAAATTCCGAAATAGCGTTTTATCACCAGTTACAATCGTACAAAAGTTTCGAATTCTAGTCAATTGGCTGCTTTTGGGCCCTTTAGTCCTCGGACACGGCGTGCCGGTATTTAGGTTATGAAGCCGGCAGGCGAATCACGCCGTTCTCGGTCACCACACCCGCGATCAGCGCGCCAGGCACGCGATCCATCTCCGGTGGCAGCGTCAGATCTGGAGGCGGCGGGTAGCTCACGACCTTCGCCGATTCGCCGATCACCTCCACCGGCTTTCCCGCGGCCCCGGCCGCGCGCGACAGCGCCAGACTACCGATCCCGTTCAGGAGCGTGCCGTCGGCATAGACGGTGTCGGCGCCCAGCCAGATCTTCTCGGCTTCGCCGACGCGCGACGGAATCTCCCGGTCGGGTACCACCTCGGCAGGAACCCCGGCGCCCTGGACCGCGTCGGCCAGCAATTGCCCGTACCGATGGCCACGCTGGTCGTCGGATTCCGCGACGAGAACGCGGCGAAGGCGACCATCGCGATAGGCCTGTTGAATCGCCTGCCGGATCGTCATGCTGTCGCTCGCCGTGAAAACCACGCTCCCCGGTGCCAGGCGCGCTATCGCGTTCTGAATGGCCAGCCTTCCCGCTGCCTCGGAGCGCCCGATTAACTCCGCCACGACCGCGCGAACTGCTTCCCTCGCCGCCTGAATGTCATCGGTTGGAGCTACCCGCCGCTCCATTTCGGCCAGCAGTCGCTCCTGCCAGACCCGAATCGGCGCCATCTCCGGTCGGGCCTGCCGGACCGCTTCAGACGCCAGGCGAATCTGTCCGAGAAGCCCCGTCGTATCACTGGTTGGTAGCTGCTCGGCGTAGTCCCCGACGATACGCAGCCCGTCCCGCGCCAGTGACGCCGCGCCGCTCACCTCGTCGCGAGCGATCGCCTGAATCCGCACGGAGATCTCAGCCGGTAACTGATCCATCGTCCCTCATTACTTAACCTGATCGTTTCAGTGATTATAGGGCGACGCGAGCAACCGGTGGCTAGCCCGAGGACAAAGAAGCAAACCGAGCAGCAACGTCTATAGCTCGACTGCGCCGTCAACCGAGGATCAATGGGGAATGGAAATCCGCGGGCCACCAAGCTACGGTCGATCGGCCATATACAGGTACGGCCACCGGCGCGGAAACAGCGCGGCAAGAATCCGCGCGGGCCAGTCGGCATCCGAAATACCCAGCCGTGCAAGTAAGTCTTCCGGGGAGAATCCACCGAGCGCGAGGCGCGCCAGCGCGGTTTGTGGGAGAGCCAGATCGAGGACAGGTTGCGCGTCGGGTAGGGCATCCGTCCCCGCGCTAAGACTGATTCCGTCACTCGATAGATTCAGCGACACACTCCCGAGATCGGTGTGCAGGCGCAGGGCGCCTCGAAAGGCGAGTCCGGCCGCTCGCCATCGCTCGTCCAGTTCCGGTTTGAGCGCAGTGAAGAGCCACGGGGGATCCAGGAGCCGGACCATCGGTCCACCACAGTCCCAGGAGTACGCGATGGACCACGCCTCCTGATACCGCGCCGCGGCCGCGACGAACGAGTCCGGCTGCACGCCGATCTGAACGGCCGAATACGCCGGCTGACCTTCGCCGCTGAGTCGGGTCGACTCTTCGCGGGCGAAGGCTCGGCAAGCCGCGAGAATCGCGTCGGCGGCGGCCGGATGATCCGCGACGACTTCGCCAATAGCCAGACTCGTCGGGAAATAGCTCTCTCCCAGGCTGACGTAGTTCAGCCCTTCTCCCCGCCAGAAGTACGCTGCGATTTCGCCGCTGGGAGCCAGTGCAACCCGACACGCGTCCGCACTCGTCGAGACATGGTTACCGGCCGGGGTTCCCGGCGTCGAAAGCTTCCGATCGGCCAGAGTTGCCAGGTGCTTCCAGACCCAGGCATCGCTCGGGCGAATCACCGGTCCAACCGCGCGGGCAGTGGCTCGATCGTAGATTTGCCGTATCGCCGGCAAATCGCTCGGAACGAACTCCCGAATCTCCCAGCCGTCCGGAATGGGATAGGATCGATCGAGTCCTCTCAAGCTGATGCTGAAGTCGAATCCGAGCGTGGCATAGCCGAACTTCGGGTAAAAATCGCTGATCCCGTACAGGAGCGAGAGTGCCCCGTCGCCGGCCCGCATGCGTTCGACGGTCGCCTCCAGCAACTGCCGAGCGTAGCCATGCCCCCGGTAGGGTTGTTCGGTCCAGACGTCTTCGATCCCATCTACCGGTAGGATCGCCCGGCCAACGTGTAGCAGCAGACGGTTGATCTCACAGCGGCTGACGACCACGTTGCCGAGCCGGACCTGAGCACGGGTGCGCCCCGGCCCTCTGGGTTCAAAGGAAACCGTCGCCGCTCCGGTGCTGTCGCTCACCGGCCCTCCTCCGCGTCAGGATAGCCTCCCCAATTCTACCCTAACGCGCCGTCCGCGACCGGCTGCTCACTTGCCCGAGAGTGGAGATATGCGCGCGCTTCGGTGGCCACCCGGCGCGCCGTGGCGATGCAATCCGGAACACCGGCGCCGTGGTACGCGCTGCCGGCCAGAAACAGGCCGGGATCGCGGTGGCGCTCCAGAGCCGCCACCCGTTCGAGGTGGCCGACGTCGTACTGCGGAATGCCTTGTCGCCAGCGGAACAGGTCGGCGACGACCGGCTCGGCGGCTACGCCGAGGATCTGCTGGAGCTCCGCTCGGACAACCCGCACTAACCGGTCGTCGTCAACGTCGACGAGCGACTCCCGACCGAACCCGCCAACAAAGGCGCGCAGGAGAACGTGGTCGGCCGGGGCGCGACCGACAAACTTTTGCGACGACCAGGTGCAGGCGTTGATCTGACGGTTCTCACACCTGGGAACGATGAATCCGGAGCCGCCGAGCGCCTGGGCGATATCGCCGCGCCGGTAACCAAGCGAGACGGTTGCCGTGGAGACGTAGCGAATCGCGCGCAGGTCCGACGCCAACCCGGGATTGAACTCCGCGACGAGATCGGCGGCGATGGATGCCGGCGTTGCCAGCACGACGGCGTCGGCAGAGATGGTCGAGCCATCGTCCAGATGAATCTGGTAGCCCGGCGCCAGTCCTCCCGCGGCCCCGTCGAGGCGCTCCAGTCGCACCACCCGACGACCGCGAATCAGGGTGTCCGGGGCAATCCGATTGACCAATCCATCCACCAACTCGCCCATGCCGTCGCGAAATGAGAGGAATGGCGACGACGGCGGCGCGGGCAATCCTCCCGATTCAGTCACGGCGCCGGGACCTCGCCCATCGTTTCCGGATCGGTCCTGCTTCGATCTCGTCAGAATGCCGCGAATCAGGCTTCCGTGCTGGCGTTCGATCTCGGCAAATTGCGGGAACGTTGCCAGGAGGCTGAGCCGTTCCGGATCCGCGACGTGAATTCCCGCCATGAGCGGCTGACCAATCTTCCGGAGCGCTTCCTCGCCCAATCGCCGTCGCACAAAACCTGCGACGCTCTCATCCGCCAGAGACCGTCGCGGAGGGATGACGAGATCCAACCCCATCCGCAACTTCCCCGGCCAGGAGATAAGCGGCGAACGCAGAAAGGGCGTGATCCGCGTCGGCACGATCAAGGTTAGCCCTTCCGGGAGCTTGACGAGCCGTCCACCGGACAATACGCTCGTTCCCCCGTGCCCGGGGGTCGTGCCAATCAGCCGATCGGCCAATCCTAGCTCGCGGCAAAGGTCCAGCACCGCTGGCTTGCGGGCGAGAAAAGAATCCGGCCCACCTTCGATGACGAAATCACCCTGGCGGTGAGTAGCGATTTTTCCACCAAATTTCCGATCACCTTCGATCAAATGGCACCGCAACGTGGGGTCGCCGTGCGCCGACGCCATCCGTACGTAATAGGTCGCGGCAAGCCCGCTGATCCCGCCGCCGACGACGACGATATCCGTCATCTCTCCCGCACCCGCGCTCGGACAATGTCAGCCAGGGCGTCGATGAACCGCGGGGTTGCGTTCAGCGATTCGGTCCGCTCCAGGTGAACGCCGACTTGCGTTGCCTGTTCCCGCGCGTCGATGTCGATATCGTAGAGGATTTCGACGTGGTCGGCGACGAACCCCACCGGCACAACCAGGATCTCCCGCTGGCCGCGCCGTGCCAGATCCACGATCACTTCTTTGAGGTCCGGCCCCATCCAGGGCACCGAGGTGGCGCCCGCGCTCTGGTAGCACGTCTGCCAGGCGTCCGTCGGCAATTGGAGACGCGCGGCCACCTCTTTGGCGGTTTCTTCTACTTGCGCCGCGTAGGGATCTCCCGCCTCGATCACCGACACCGGGAGGCTATGCGCGGTGAAAACGATCTGAACCTGCGCCCGGCGGCGCGCCGGAAACCGGCGGTAGGCGGCCTGAACCTTATCGGCGATGGCCTGCAAAAAGAGGGGGTGGGTGTGCCAACTTTCGACGTAGCTCAGGTTTAGCGTGCGGTCCAGCGACTCGCGCGCTTCTTCGGCTCGGCGAATATAGGCGCCGACACTCAGGCGCGAGTAGTGTGGCGCGAGGCAAAGCGCGACCACGTCGCGTTGACCCATCGCGACGATCCCGGCCAGCGCCTCGTGAATGTACGGGTGCCAATGGCGCATGCCAACGACGACTCGGATACCTCTCGGCGCTCCCGGGGCATTCAAGCGGTCCTCCAGCGCTCGGGCCTGGGCGCGCGTAATGTCCAGGAGCGGGGAACGTCCGCCGACCAGCGCGTAGCGCCGTCGCATCTCCTCGACCAGACCAGGTGACGTGGGACGTCCCTCGCGAATCTCGGACAGGTAGGCCGCCATCTCGTCGAGGGAGTTTGGCGAGCCGTGTGCCATCAGCAGCACGGCGGAGGGAAGTTCACTCAAACGACACACTTCTCCAGATGCATCTCTACCAGCCAGCACGGAAACCAAACCCTCGCCCCAACGAGGGCGCCGGGCCGCCCCTAACCGTAGGTCCGAACTCCTGAACACCGCCTGAAACCCCTCTCGGTTGGCCTGAACATTTTCTGAATGACATAATTATCTTGCCTGGTGGCAGCAATTGGGTTCTTGCCGGAGCACCAGGAATAAAGATCTTCCCCCAAAAGGGGGAGTAGCTATTCCTCTATAGCCAATGTTTCCCATCCCTTCCGGTGGGTATGATCACCCTAATGGCTAAGGGATTTTGCCTCTGTTGCGCGCGGTTTGCTCGGTTGGAGGGCGGCCGGCGATTCAACAGGGACGAAGCTGGGGGAATCTGACAGGTGGTTGCGGAACAAATCGACTTTCCGGTCGACGTCATGGCGGTCGCGCGGCGCGTCACCACTGGACTGCACGTGCCATCCGAGTTACGCGAAGACGTCACCCAACAAGCAGTCCTCTATTCCATCGACCTGCTGCGGCGTTTCCATCCCGCCGAGGATGTCAATCGCACCGCTCCGCGGGTCCAGGCCGAGAAGTACCTGGCGGTTTCCCTTCGGTGGCATCTTCGCACCTATCTCCGTTCGATGCGCAGCCCTCTCCGGATTCCGGATGGTGATCGGCGCCTCGCCCGCGACTATCAGCGTTTACTCACAAACGAAGGTCCGCAGCCTCTCCCCGAGGCCGCCCGCCGACTTGGGGTGAGGCCAATGCGCCTGGTCGCGGCGATCAATGCGAAGGAAACGACGCTTTCGTTGCAGCGGCCCATCCACGACGACGACGGCTGCACCCTGGCGGAAACCGTGGCGGGAAATGATCTGAGCCCGGAGGACAGTGTCGTCGCCGCCGAGGAGCGAAAGCACCGCGGCGACCGTCAGACGCTGGTTAGCCAAGCGATGAAAGAGGACCACGGCGACGCGAATAGCCGGCGCTGTCGGCAAGTGCGCAAGTTGGTCTACGGCTTTCTCGGCCGCCTGACCTACGGCGATGCCGAAACGATTCGCTTGTCGTTTGCCCTCCCCTCGGAAGATCTTCGAGCGGTTCGCGCTTGCCGCGCCTACGGCTGCCGCCAGGAAACCGCGCACGAACACACCACCGACGACGTGAGTCGCTGGCTCGGTTGCGGCGAAAACGTCGTGACGGACCGGCGCCAGTTCGCCATGGACGAGTTTCGCGACCTCCTCGGCGGGCGTGATCCTCTTCGATTGCTCCGCATCGTCAGTACCGGCTGCCGACTCGTCGCGCCGACCGCCCCATCCCCCCGCGCTCGTCGTCAAGGATAAAGATTCAGCGTCGGTAGGGCGATTCAGGAATCGCCCTACCGACGCTGTGCCACCGGACCGGTACCGAAAGCTCGCCTTTCGTTGCGGTCCGGTACGTTGCATTGCGCGGAACTGCTGCTTGAACCACCGTCGCCGCCAAGGTCCTCGGTCAGCGTTTGCGAGACCACCTCAACTTGACCCATGACTTATTATTTACATGTCAATAGGAGTCGCGATCTCTGACCAGCGGAGAAGACGATGGCGTGGAGAGAGCGTCCGATACTGGCTAGCCTGGTCGTTGGGCTGACCCTGGCGCTCGCGTTCGTCGTTGACCAAAATGTCAGCCCACATGACCAGTTTGTCTCCAGTCCCTTCGCAATTCCCATTCTCCTCGCGGCGTTCCTGTTCTCGGTACGCGGCGGGGTCGTCACCGTCATCCTGACGATCGGTCTCGCGACCTACTCAGCCTACCTCGACCGAGCACCCCCGGTTCCCACGCTCTTCCACCTGGCGGGTTTGGCGATCATCTGCGTTCTCGCGGTTATGCTGGGGGAAGTATGGCGACGGAGTGCGCAGCGCGCCCGTGAGGCCGAAAACGCGCGCCAACAGGTAAGCAGTATCCTGAACAGCATCACCGACGCCTTCTGCGCCGTCGACCGGACCTGGCGCTTCACCTATCTGAATGCCGAGGCCATTCGACTGTTCCGAGAAGTATTCAGGCTCGTACCGGGGGAACTCCTCGGCAAGAACCCGTGGGAAGTATTTCCCGAGGCAAAAGGATCACCGTTCGAACCGGAGCTTCGTCACGCAATGACGGACAAGGTGACCGTGACTTTCGACGCCTTTTACCCGGCGTCTCAGCGGTGGCTTGACGTGCGCGCCTATCCTTCGCCGGATGGGCTATCGATCTTCTTCCGCGACATCACTGAGCGGCGACAGCTCGAGGAAGCACTGCGCCAGCAAGCCCAAGTCATCGACCAGATTCACGATGCGGTCGTCTCGACCGACATCAACGGATACGTGACGAGTTGGAACAAAGGGGCGGAAAGGCTCTTCGGATACACGGCTGCCGAGGCAACGGGAAAGCACATCTCCTTTGCTTACCCAGAAGGTGTTTACCCCGAAGGGCCACGCGTCTTTCTCGATCGGCACGTCATTGCCCCAGTTCTGGAGAAAGGGCACCACGAAGTCGAAGTGACGATGCAACGGAAGTCGGGAGAGTTTTTCGTGGCAGACCTCTTACTCTCGGTGCTCCGGGATCGACAAGGTGTGGTCACCGGCTTGATTGGCTATTCGATGGACATCACCTTACGGAAGCGCGCCGAAGCCGAACGCGCGGCCCTCTTGACTAGCGAGCAAGCGGCACGCTTGGAGGCGGAGACGGAACGCGCGCGCATCCGGACGATTCTCGAGAGTGCTGCGAACGCGATCATTTACGTCGACGTCGCAACTGGCTTCCTGACGGCCAATCCGGAGGCAACGCGTCTCTTCGGTCATCAGTTCGTCCCGGAAGCCGGTCCAGATCAGTACGTGCACCAGATCTACCACTCGGATGGCCGCCCCCTGACCCCGGATGAATTGCCATTCCGACGCGCCTTATCTGGCGAGACAATTCCGCAAGAGGAACTCCTCATCACACAACCCAATGGACGGCGGGTGCCGGTCTTGGAGAGCGCGGCTCCGGTCCGCGGACCGGAGGGACGAGTCATCGGGGCGGTGACGGTCCTGGAGGATATTTCCGCCATTAAGGATCTGGAACGGCTTCGGGACGAGTGGACCTCGATCATCGCCCACGACCTGCGCCAGCCGGTCACGATAATCACTGGTTACGCTGGTCTCGTGGCGAAGAAGATCCAGGCCCCGGCGCAGGCCGAGGAGAGGAAAGCCGTCGAGCACATCCTGACATCCGCACGAAATCTCGCCACAATGATCAACGACTTGCTTGACGTGTCGCGCATCGAGACACGACGCCTGCAACTGAATCTTCAGCGGGTCGACCTCGTGACGCTGATTCGCGCAACGGTGGAACGCGCGGCCGCGGTTACCGAAGGGCACCCGCTCCAGGTTGAGGTTGAAGGAGAGATCCCAGCGGTACAGGCTGACTCGGGGCGAATCGAGCAGGTCTTGATGAATCTCTTGTCCAACGCGGCGAAGTACAGCTATCCCGCGACCGAGATTTCCGTTAGGGTCAGTCGTCACGCGGGAGACGTTCAGGTCTCGGTGACAAATCAGGGTCCGGGAATCACTCCAGAAGAGATGCCCAGGCTTTTCGGCCGTTTCTATCGGACGCAGGGAGCGCGCGCCGGGCGAGTCGCCGGGCTCGGTCTCGGATTGTACATTGCCAAAGGGCTAGTCGAGGCGCATGGTGGGCACATCTGGGCGGAAAGTATCCCCGGCCAGACGACCACATTCAATTTTGCGCTGCCGCTGCCACGCGAGGAAGGCTGAACGAGCTCCTTGCTCACATAATGCTACGTTCCACGGGATGGGGACCACCACGACGACGATGGTCCCCATCCCGGGGAACTGCCGGGGCTTACCCCTTACCCGCTTACTGCGGTCGCAGGTTCACCAGATCCGTCAAGATCTGGTCACTCGCCGAGAACACCCGGCTCGCCGCCTCGAAGCCGCGCTCGGCGACCACCATATTGGAGAACTCCTGGGTCATGTCGACGTTTGACATCTCCAGAAAGCCGCTATTCAACGACCCACGCTCGCCGGTACTCGGCGCGCCAACCGATGGCGCGCCCGAGCTAAGCGACTGTTGGAACGAGGAATCCGCCCCCCGGAGTAGTCCCTCCGAGTTGGGAAAGGTCGCGGTGACGATTTGTCCGAGCAGTTTCTGCTCGCCGTTCGAATACCGCCCCATGACCGAGCCGTCGGCGCTGATGCTCACATTCGACATCGCGCCCGGCGCCGCGCCGTCCGTCGTTCCGGTCACGCTACCGGTCGCCGCGTTCTGGGTAATCCCGCCAAAGGTGAGATTGAGGGACACCGGAGTGGTCGCGCCGTTGTTGAGGGTCATGCTGAGCGTGCCGTCGGCAGCGCTGCCATTCGTGTCTTTGTAAGCGCCGGTGGCCGGATCAAACGTCATCGAACCGCTTCCGGAAACCGTTGCCGAGGCGTCGGTGGTGCTCGCCGCCCAGGACCAGGCGTCCGTTGCGTTGTCGGTCTTCGTAAAAGTCAGCGTGACCTGGTGGGCCTGGCCCAGCGAGTCGTAGACGTTAACGTTCACCTGCAGCGACTTTGCCGTGGGATCGGTCGAGGTCGCGTCCAACCGCTGGTCCAGATTACCGGAAAACGTTATTTGCGTCGACGGTTGGGCGACCATCTGATCGCCAATCGGAATATTTATTGCTTGGAGCGGTTGGTTCGGGTCGACCAAGCCGGTGGTCGCGTTCACCGGGTATCCCATAACCTCGTTACCGGCGACGTTAGTCAACACGCCGTTCGAAGAGACGCTAAAGCTGCCATTCCGACTGTACTTGTAGCCGCCGAGGCCATCGCTTAGAACGAAGAAGCCGTCGCCCTGAATCGCCAGGTCGGTCGGAGACTGGGTCTGTTCGAGCGACCCCTGCGACATCACCGTGTTCACCGACCCAACGCGAGTACCAAGCCCAATTTGAGCGGGGTTAATCCCCCCGGTCGTCGCGGTCGCGGCCGCGCCGCTGCTCAACTCCTGACTGAGCAGGTCCGAAAAGCTAAGGGACGCGGCGCGAAAGCCAACCGTGTTCACGTTGGCGATATTATTGCCAATCGTATCTAAGAAGGTTTGTTGACTCTGCATACCCGAAACCGCGGACGAGAGCGAGCGAAGCATCGGTTATTAGCCTCCGGTTGTCGTTGTTTCGATTTTGGTTACGTTCGCCAGATCGATCGTCGTTGTCCCCAAATCTAATTGGGCGTCGCCATTGTTCAGAGTGACTCCTTTGACAGTGCCGCTCACCGTCGAGCCGTCCGCGGCAGTTCCAGTGACGTCACGGCCAATCAGCCCCATGGCATCGCTCAAAACTTGCGTGCCCATCGAGCTTTCGAGGGTTGTTTGGAGCGACTGGAGGGTCTGGAGAGACTGGAACTGCGCGAGCTGGGTAATGTACTGCGTATTGTCCATCGGCTGAAGCGGGTCTTGATTCTGAAGCTGAGCCACCAGAAGTTGGAGAAACGACTGCTCGCCCAACTGACCAGCCGGATTGACCAGGGCGCCATTCGAATTATTTGACCCGGTCGAACCGTTCGTACCGGTCGTCCCGGTCGTCGAAGTCGTCAACGGGTTATATGCCGAGATGGCGCTCAATCCGGTATTGGAAATCGCCGAAGTTGACATGCCTGGTCACCTATAATCTGTAATCGACATAATGGCCAGAGTCGGAAAGCATGCTCGGGGCGGTCTCCGCGGGTCCGACGACCGCTTCGGAAAGCGAGTAGTTTGCCCCCTGGGCTGACTGCTGATTCGCGAACCCGGTTGGCGATCCGCCTTGCCCCGCGTTTCCCATGTCACTGGTTGCCGTTTGAAATGGGCTGATCTCGACGGACGCGTTTGCCGGGGTGAAACCCTCGGCGCGTAGCGCGCGATCGAGTTGGCTCCAACCGCTTACCAACGCGTCACGCACCGCGCGATCCTCGACTCGGAAGTGGATTTGGATCTGCGCTCCGTCTCCTTTCTCAATGCGTACTAAGACCTTGCCGAGCGTCGGCGGATCGAGCCGCAGAACGACGACGGAGTTTCCCTTCCGCCCCGGCCCAAGGTTCAGCCCCTGACTCAGCAAGTGACTTCTCACCTGCTCCACGATGCTGTTCGTGGGCACGTGGCTGTATCCGTCGACCGTCTGGGCAGCAGTCGCACCCGCCGCCGGTCCGGCGCCTGACGCTGGCGAAAACGCGACTCCCGGATCGCCGACCGCGGCCGGATCCATCGCGTTCGCGGGATTCGAGTCGGCGCCGGTCGTCCCCGGATCCGACTGGGCGTGTCCCCCCGACAGATGCGAGCGAACCGACGCGCGGTTCGGGGGTGACAACTGCTCCACCGACGGTCGACCGGGAATGTTCGTTCCCTCCGGAGTTTTGTCGGTGGGCGACGAGGTTACCGGCATTGGCGATTGGGCACGACTATCCGGCGGTTGTCCACGCGAGTTCGTCAGCGAGGGTCTGGCAACTTCGCCAGGCGATGGCGCTGGCACGGTCGAGGTCGGGCGACTATTCTTCGGTACCCCATTGTCCGGCCCGGCGGATGGCTTCGGGTCGACCGATGCCGGTGTCGCGGTCGGATCCTCGACAATCTGAGGCACCGACGATTTCCCGTGGGCCGTGGGGAGTGATGGCTTTGGAGCAGTCGGAGAAACCGCGCCCTTTGGCAGGACATCCGCCGCCACGGGCGCGAGAACGCCCGGTTTGGCGGACTCGTCTTTGAAGGGAAGACCGGTTGTCGGATCCGACACGGTGGGGCTCGACGTCGGGAGGACGTCAGAAGACGTCGCTGGCCCGGCCGCGGCGGTGGGGAGCGCGCTCCTGGCGACCGCGATTGCTGGCGACGGACCGGATGGGTCAGCTTTCGTTGAAGTCCCCATCGGGAGATCGCCAGCGGGCTTCGTCGGAACGGCCACCGGTCGCGGAAGCATGACCTGCAAGAGCGCCGCGAACGCCGCCGTCGAAGGAGTGTCCTTGGACGCCCCATCCTTGTGATCGTCGTGCCGCCCACCGGTCTGGCGCGTCGCCCGGCCCGGCGCGTTCGGGATGGTACTCGTCTGGACCGTCACACTGGCTTGCTCGGTGGAAACTGGTACTTGAGGAATAATCACGCGGCACCTCCTGATGCCTGCTCCAACTCCGCCACCAGCGGAGTTGGCGAACCATCGGATTGAAAGAGCGCGTCCTTGTTCCACGCCGGGTCGTGTCCACCTCCGGCTTGGTTCATCAGCAACCACAAGGTTTGGACAAAGAAGTAGGGTTCACGATGGCCGAGGTACTGGACTTCGTCGGCGACTAACTGGTCGCGGGTCGACTGGTCGACCGCCGGGAAGCGCGGATCCTGCTTGTCGCCGATGCGTGGCCCACCTTCGGTACCGAGAATCGGCAAGTCACGCCCGAGTACGTCCTGAACGACCTTGTCGTACCAACGAAACTTCAGGAAACCATTACTCGTGTCCATGTAATTGGTCGGCCGGTTGAACGAGTAGTTGTGGAGAGCGATCCAGGCATTGTCCAGCAGGCCGGTTTGCCCTTTGTCCCGGATCGCCTGCAGAGTGTCGCGAAGGAACTGCAGGTCGTCCGTGGGCGCGGCCGGCGCCAGCGCTCCAAGCCCCGGTAGTCCGCCACCCGCGACGATGTCCCGCGCCGCGGAGACCCAGCGGTTGACGTAACTATCGACTGAGACGACGCCATTGGGGTTCTCGTTCGGGAGGTTTGGTTCGTTATAGGGCAAGAAGTAGTGAACGCCAAGCCCGGTGTAGTGCTGCACCATCGCGGTCAAATCGCCGGAGATCGCGCTGCCGTGATCGGTGTAGATCCGCATGACCGGCTCGATATGGTTCGCGACCAATTGTTGCACGAGGTAGTCGTTGGCACCGATCTGAGTCCCATCGTTGAGGAAAACAATCCAGCTTGCCCCGAGTTTCTTTGCCTCGTTGACGAAGTGATCCACGACGGCCGGATCCGAATGGAGGGTCGGTACCCAGTCGAAGCCGAGGCCAGTATCTCCACTGGGACGGGGGTAATCGGCGAGGCTTAACGCGCCACTGGACGTCGGTCCACTGGCCGCGGTCTGCGCGACTGGCGCCGGGTCCGACACCGCGACGGGATCTGGCTGCGCGACCTCCAGCGATTGCCGGGTCACCGCGTGGGTAGCTGGCCCGATCACCAGCTTTGGACTGGCCGGGACCTCGGTCGATACCACCGGAGAAGGCAACGCCGCCGGCGCCTTCGGCATCGCCTTCGCGATCGGATGCGCGGCCGCGATCATCGTCGAATTGCGAAGCACCTTCGCGGTCGCGGCCGTTCGTGGGAGGATACTTGGCGAAATTGGGGGAAGGGCCGACTGCGTCGCCGGATACGCGACCGGCGGCGTCACCGTTCCCGAACTGACCTGACTCAAGATGCCTTGGTGAGCCATCATGGCCAGGGCAAGTTCGCGGAAGAACGACGCTCGCTGGGTCGTTCCGGGCGTCGCCCCGGTCGATCCAGAAAAGAACGACCGAGTCGGGTACACCGGCGCGGTCATTAGCCTTTCCCGTCCGTGATCACCGATTGGTAGAGTGTGATCCGCTGGCTCAAGGCGCGCGCCGTCGCGTTATACTGGGCTGTCGTATCGACGACGCTAAGCAACTCCTTTTCCAGGTCGACACTGTTACCATCAAGGTTCGTCGCCCCGCCGGGAGCCAATCCAATCCGCGGGGCGGCCTGTTCGGCGATCGTCTGCAAATCTCCGACGTTCGACGTCAGGGCTTGGCTGAGCTGATCCTCGAATCGAACCGCTTGCGCGCGAAAGCCCGGGGTATCGGCGTTCGCGATGTTGTTCGCGGTGACTTGCTGACGCGCGCTCAGTCCGCGGAGAGCGATCTGGAGGATTCCCTCCACCGGTACACCTATACCCATCCGGAACAACTCCTCGGTCAATGCTGAGAATCTGGGCTGCTTCAGCCCTTTGGGACGACAATTCGCGTCACCCGAGCGGTGCTAGCTGGGAAATGTAGTGAGGTATTTCTGATAGAGCGCGAGAACACGCGGCACGTAGGTCTGAGTCTCCGGGTACGGAGGAATCTGCCCGTGCGCGGCGTCCACCGCGCCAGGTCCCGCGTTATAGGCAGCCAGGGCAAGGCTATAGTTATTGGAATACCGCTCGATCAATTGGTGTAGGAAGCGCGCTCCGCCGACGAGGTTCTGCCAGGGATCAAAAGGGTTTGTCACGCCCAGCCGACTCGCGGTGCCGTCCATAAGCTGAGTCAGACCTTTCGCACCGGCTGACGAAACCGCTCCGGGCTGAAAGCCGGACTCGGCCTCGACAACCGCGGCAAGCAGCGCCGGAGGCACCCCCTCCTGACGCGCCGCCGCGGTCACCAAGGTCTGGAGCGATCGATCGGGGAGATTCGCGGGAGGCTGGGATGAACTGATCGGCGGTTGGGCTGTACTGATCGTCGGAGCGAGGGCGTTCGCGGTACCGGTACTGCCAACGGTCGCCGGGAGCGCACTGAGGCGGCTATACGCCTGGCCAAGTTCCAAAAGAAAGGCGTTCGTCCTGGTCTGAACCGCCTGACTAGCCGGGCTATTCACCGTGGCGTTTGTCACGCTCCGCGCCAACCCCGACGAAACGATCTTGCTCGGATCAATCATGTATCCTCTCGACGAGCCATCTGCATACTGGCCACTTCATCCATGGCTCTTTGTTCCCTTCGCGCCTCATCCTGCAGGTCTTGTGCGCGAAGCCGCTCGCGCAGCCGTCGCAGGACCTCCACGGCTTTTTGTCGCTCGCGCACCACCGCCCGCGCACTCTCAAGGTGAACGGACAACTCCGCCACTTCCTTGCGAATCGTCTCCTCTCGTGCCTCCAGCGCTTCCACGTAGACCGTGACGAGATGCAGGTTCGCCGCGGAGGTTTCGCTGGCGAGCAAGGCGCCCGCCGCCACCGCTTCGCGTTCGGCCACGAGTTTCGCCGTAGCGTCGGAGAGCGTTTGAATTCGCCCTTGCAGCCGCGCGACATCCTGAACCGCGCGATCGAGTTGAAACTCGCGGTAGCTCAAGACTGTCCGCAACCGGAAACTCTGCTCGGGCAATCGGTGCTCCCCTTTTCCCGCTACCTCGATCAGTCAGCGGCGAGCGCGGCCAGGCCGGCGAGCGTCGTCCCCCAGTCAACCCGATCGTTCGGCGACTGGCGCAAGAAGTTCGTAATGCGTGGCAACAAGCGAATCGCGCGGTCGACTTCTGGCTGAGTTCCCGGCGCGTAGGCACCAACCGCGATCAGGTCACGCATTCGTCGATAGGTAGCGGTCGCTTCGAGAACCTGCCCGGCGTGCTGGCGATGCTCCGAAGAGATCAGTTGATTCATCAACCGGCTCACGCTGGCAAGGACGTCGATCGCCGGGAAGTGGCGCTCGTGTGCCAGGTCACGGCTGAGCCAGAGGTGACCATCAAGAATGCTTCGAACGGTGTCGGCGATCGGGTCATTGTGATCGTCCCCTTCGACGAGCACGGTGTAGAGCCCGGTAATCGCTCCCGCCGCTCCCGCGCCGGCCCGCTCCAGCAAGCGGGGAAGCAACGCGTACACCGAGGGGGTATAGCCCTTCGCGACCGGTGGTTCGCCGGCCGCCAGTCCCACCTCGCGCTGCGCCATCGCAAAGCGAGTGACCGAATCCATAAGTAGCGCGACGTGCTGACCGCGCGCCCGAAAGTCCTCGGCAATCGCGGTGGCTACCCACGCTGCCTTCACTCGCTGGAGCGCCGGACGATCCGAGGTAGCGACAATGAGAACCGATCGCGCGAGGCCTTCTGGCCCGAGGCTATGCTCGATAAACTCTTGAACCTCACGCCCGCGCTCGCCGACCAGCGCGATCACGATCACGTCGGCGACCGCGTGTCGAGCGATCATGCCGAGCAAAGTCGACTTCCCGACCCCACTGCCGGCGAAGATTCCCACCCGCTGCCCCTGCCCGAGGGTGAGCAAACCGTCCACCGCTCGTGCTCCGGTGACAAAAACCTTGGAGATTGGCTGCCGCTCCAGGGGCGTCGGCAATGGTCCACCGAGCGGCCGCCAGCGCGAGGCGCGCAGCGGAACCCCGTCGAGCGGCCGCCCGAGGCCGTCGAGCACCCGTCCGAGTAGCGAGTCGCCGACCGGCACCAGAAACGGCCGCCCGTCGGAGACGACCAGACTGCCCGGCCGAACTCCGTCCATCTCGTCGAAGGGCATCAAGTGCAACAGGTCGTCGCCAAATCCGACGACCTCCGCGGTGATCGGCTTCGCTCCAGCCTGCGGATAAATCGAGCAGAGCCCACCAACCGGCAGGCGAAGTCCCTCCACCGTCAGACTCAGGCCAACCGCTCGAACAACCCGGCCGGCAAAGCGGAATCCCGACGTCTCGCGGGCAATTGTCGTCAGAGCGCCAAGATCCACGCTCATCGGGCCTCTCCAGTCGCGGAAAGAATCTGCCGGCGAAGTTCCTCCAATCGGGTACTCGGCTGAGCGTCGATGAAACCAGCCGCGGTGTCGACAATACAGCCGCCGGCTTCGACCGACGCGTCCTCGCGTAACTCCACACTACCCGCGCTCGGCGCGACGTCGATTGCTGGCCAGAGGTCATTGAGAAACGCGTAATCCGTTGGGTTGACACGCACTCGCAGGACCGGAAAGCCGGCCGCGGCGGTTAGCGCGGATCGGACGACATCGCCGACGATTTCCGGATGGTCGGTGAGGGTACGGTGGGTCACCTGACCGGCGACGGTCAAAGCAAGTTCGATGATTGCCCCTTCCAATTGACCGACAACTTGCCCAAGGTCGACGCGCGCGCTCACGAGCAGCCCGGCAAGTCGCTCGGCCTGCTCCCGCAGCAGGCGCTCGCCATTCTCCCGGCCTTGTGCTAGACCCGCGGCATAACCTTCCCTCTCGGCTTCGGCCCGCAGCCGGGCGCGCTCGCGCGCGGCTTCTTCCGGGTTCGGTGGCGGCGACTCGACTTCGACCACGACCGGCTTGCTCTCCACGGCAAACGAAGGAAATACCGCGGCTCGGACTAGTCCGCCTCCTCGGATGACCGCGTCAGGCGTCACTATCGTCTCCCCCGCGTTCGATCACAATTTCTTCCTGCTCCTCCAACCGACGGACGACCGCGACAATGCGTTGCTCGGCTTCTTGAACCTGTCGGTTACGCAAGGTACCAAGCAGTCCGAGTTCTTCCTGAAGCATCTCGGCGGTCCGCTGCGAGAGGTTGCGTTGAATCTGATCCCGCAGCGTGGGAGCGGCGTTCTTCAAAGCGATCGCCAGATCCTTCATGTCGACCTCGCGCAGTACCCGCTGAAGGGCTCGGTCGTCGAGCAGCCGCAACTGGTCGAAGGTGAACAGCAAGCGACGCACTTCGCTGCCCATTTCCGGATTAAATTCGTCGAGCGACTGCAAAATCATCTTCTCGGTCGTTCGATCGGTCTGGGAAAGCACCTGCGCCATGAATGGCGCGCCCCCCACCCGAATGTTGTCGGTCGTCAGAAAACCGCTCGTGCGTAGCATCAAGGTCGCCTCAATCGCCTTCACAACTTCCGGAGGCGTGGTATCCATCGAGGCTAACCGAATCGCGACGTCCCCACGCATGTCGGACGGCAGCGTTTTGAGAATCGTCGCGGCCAGATGCTGGGGTAGGTGGCCAAGCACCAGAGCAACCGCCTGGGGATTCTCTGCCTGAAGGTAGGTGGCCAACTGGGTCGGGTCGGTGTTGCGCAAAAACTCGAATGGTCGAGGGTGAGCACGCTCGGCCAGGCGCCCGAAAATCTCCGAGGCCCGTTGCTCGCCCAGCACCTTGATGAGAAGGTCGTGGGCGAAACTCGACCCGCCCACCATCCCCGCGTCTTCCACCGCCGCGCGCTGGAAGAACTCTTCGATGACCTGTCCGGCGGCCTCCTCACCGATCGGACCGGCGGTTAGGATCGACAGCACGAGTTCTTCGACATCGCTCTGGTCGAGATTACCCAGAACTTTCGACGATAGGTCCGGTCCCAGGGCGACGAGAATAGCCGCCGCCTTGCGCTTTCCGTTGACACTCGGGACGCTCACTCGCTTTCCCTCCGGTCTTCACGCATCCAGGTTTGTAGGATCGAGGCGACAAGGGCGGGATTCTTGTCGGCAATCTCGGCTAACTGGCCCCGGATCAGCGCGCGCCGATCGTTGGCCACCCGCAAGTCATTCATCATCTCGGACGTCAGATCTTCCGGCGGCGCGGCAAGCTTTTCAACCTCGCTGACAACACCCGACCGTGATGTCGATGCCTTGCGTTGCGATGAGCGCCGCCGCAACAGCAGAACGCCGATCACGAGAATCGCGAGGACCGGTCCCAGGACCAGGGCCGCCACTCCGGCCATCGCCATGGTTTGGTATTGCGAGGCACTCGTCGCGGACGTCGCCAGCGGAGTCGTCTTCATCGGAATCGCCTCAACCGTCACGGTGTCGCCCCGCGCCGCGTCATAACCAACCGCGGCCTGCGCCATCTTGGTAATCATGTCAACCGTCGCGGCATTCATGCTGGTGCTATCCACCGCGATAGCTACCGAGACCCGTTTGATCGTTCCCGGCGATCGTTGGGTCGTGTCGACGACCTTCGAAACCGCGTAGGTTCGATTCGATACCAGGCGCTCGCCAGGCCCCAATGTCGGCGTGGCGCTCACCAGAGCGGTGGTACCGGCGACTGGCGTCCCGCCAGTGGTTGGCGTCGTACTCGTGGTTGGGGTCACACTACCGGTGGGCGTCACACTGCCGGTCGGCGTCGCGACGGCGGTTGGCGTTGTCAGAGCCTGCTGATAGCCCGGAACATTACCCGCGACCCCTGGCTGGCCACTCGCCGCTGAAGCAGTAGCTCCGGTGGTGTCCCGCGTTAACTGGTCCGTCTGAATGGCCGGATTCTGACCGTTCGGCGTATACGTCTCGCTGGTGGAGTTTCCCTGGGTCCAGTCAAGGGTCAAATTGACCTGACTTGTCGATTTCCCGGGGCCGAGTACGTTGTCGAGCATAGCCTGAAGCCGCGACTGCATGTCTTGCTCCATCGCGCGCTCGGTCGCGTACTGGTCGGATAGTTGACTGGCGTCGCCGACACCGGTATTCGCGTCGCCGGCCTGGTGGAGAAGCCGTCCCTCGGTGTCGAGGAGTACGACCTGAGTAGGCTTCATCCCAGCCACCGCGCCCACGACCAATTCAACGATCGCCTGGGCTTGCGCGCGGCTGAGCGTGCGGCCCGGTTTCAGGCTAACCACCACCGCCGCCGAGGGATCCTGCTGCTGGCTGACAAAGACGCTCGGCTGGGGGAGCGCGAGATGCACCCGCGCCGCGTCAATCCCGTCGATCTGGCCAATCGTGCGCGACAGTTCCCCTTCCAGCGCCCGTTGGTAGTCGACGTGTTGGATAAAGTCCGAGAGACCGAATGATGGCTGGTTAAAGATCTCATACCCGGTGGACCCTCCCTGGAGGAGTCCGGCTCCGGCGACCCGGATGCGCGCATCGTCAACCATTGACGACGGGACGCGAATTGTCGTGGTGCCGTCCAGGTTACCTTCAAGCTGATAGGGAATCCCCAGGGAGCGAAGCTTATCGACTACCCCGGACGCGTCGGCGGCCTTGACTTCACTGAAGGCAACCTCGTACGTAACCTGGGAGCTGATCGCCGCCCAGATCGCGACGGTTGCCACGAGACCGACAATGCTCAGCAGCAACGCCAGGCGGCGCCCACCGCTCATGCGGTTCCACTGGTTGACGGCTTTCCGAAGGAACGTTGTCACGATACTTTCGCCTGTTTACGAAATCCCAATCAGACCTGGGTGCGCATCACTTCCTGATACGCCTCGATCACGCGATCGCGCACCTGCATCGCCAGATTGAACTGCAGAGAGGTCTGCTGCATGGAGAGAACCGTGTCGACCAGGCTCACGTTCTTTCCGGTCGCCAGGTTTGCCGCCAGGGTGTCGGACTTAGTCTGAACGTCAGAGAGACCTTGAATGGCCTTTCCCAGGGTTTGCTCGAAAGAACCAGTCGGATCCGCGCTGCGTATCGCGCGCGTCCCGACAGTTGAGATGGGACTCATCGCCGAGATTGCTTGAATCGCCACTTCCTCTCCATTGCTATCGCGCCCGAACCAGAGTCTTGGACGATCCCCAATCGCTTCTTCGTCCGGCGCGGAGTTGGTTACCTCGCAGCGGTGCCCGGTGAGCCCGTCGTCCCCGGTCGGAATTACGCGCGGCCGAGGTCCAGGGTCGTCTGAACCAGCGTCTTGGAGGTCTGAATCACCGACGCGTTCGCCTGGTAGGCGCGGTTCGCCTCCATCATGTCCACCATTTCCGTCGTCAGGTCCACGTTCGGATAGGCGACGTAACCGCTCGCGTTGGCTTGCGGACTGCCGGGCTGATAGACCTCGTTGAAGGGGCGATTGTCTTGGACAATCGCGGCGACCTGGACACCACCGCCCTCCACGGTCGACTGGACACCGTCGGTTCCCAACGGTGCCGTCTGGCGGGCCTGAAAGACCACTGCTTCGCGGCGATAGGGCCCGCCCGTGGGAGTCGAGGTGGTATCCACGTTGGCCAGATTGTTCGCGATAACGTCCATGCGCAGCCGCTGGGCGGTCAGCGCCGAACCAGCGGTGTAGAGGATGTTGAGTACGTCCAGCGACACTTTGTCTCTCCGTGCGGCGGCGCGCTGGGCGCCGGGCGAATCTTTCGCCGACAGAAAGTGTCTGGACCTTCCGAGTGTCGGAGGATCGGGGGGCACGTGTGGCGGGTGGGCTTACACCCGATGGTCGAGAAGATCCGAACGGCTTGGCCGCGTCTTTGGATGTTGCGGGCGACGCTGCAATAGCCGCAGCTCTTCGCCGATTTGCGCTTGCCGTTCCTGCAAGCGCGAACGGACCAGCGCGTCGGCGCTCTGGACCTCCTGCAGCAGCTTCAGCCGTTGAAGCCGCTCGCTCGGGCTGGTCGGAATGGTCTCGCCAAGCAACTCGCCGCGAACCTGCAACAGGAGGCTAATCGCCGCGATATCCGGGATCGGCGCGCGGATAGCCTCCAGCAAAGCCTCGGTCAGACCGACGATCGAATCACCAGAAGGGCGTTCGGGCGATTGGAGAGTCCGGTTGTGCTGGTTGAGAATGCTCATCCCGGCACCCCACTGGGAATACTCAGGGTCGGCGACCGAACAGGTTCCGAACCATTGATCACAACCCGCCAGGCCGCGAGAAGTTCCCGGAGAGCCGCCGCCACCTCGCGGGCTGGCTCGGGATCCTTGTGAACGTTCGCTTGAACGAGACGATCGTAAAGCATCAGGTAGGTCCTATCGAGGGTCGTCGCGATCGCGCCGGTGTCGTGATTCAACGTGCCACGCAGTTCGGCGACGATTGCCTGGACCCGCACCAGCATCTGGTGCGCTCCCTCCAGGTCGCGATTCTCCAGAGCGCGGATCCCCCGATCCAGGAAGGTAAGCGCGCCCTCGTAGAGCTGGATAACCAGTTGTCCGGGAGTGGCGGTTTGAACTTGAGCTTGTCGATACGCGCCAATGCCACGAGCCATCATTGCTTCGCCCTCCTACCCACCCGTCGGGGAAGTCGATGAAGATGGGGTGTAGCCCGAAGTTGAACCAGTAGAGAGCAGGTTCGCCTGAGCGCTGACCGCGCCGCTTTGCATTGAGAGTTGCGCGAGAACCGCGGCCAGTTGCGAATACTGCTGCTGGAGTGCTTGCTGCCGCTGATTCAGGCTATCTTGCATGTTCTGAATCTGGTTGTTCAGGTCGGTTTGCTCACTCGAGATGCCTTGCAGGCGAGAGGTGAACAGACCATTCGCGCCCAGCAATCCGTTCAGATAGTCGTTGAGACTAACCGCCGAGCCGACCTGATTCCAGTTCACCGAAAACTGGTAGGTTCCCGGCTGAATCGTCGAGCCCGTCGTCAAGGTGACGCCCGGGATCAACGTGTTGTTCGTACTGTTCGCGGTCAGAACCCCGCTCTGCTGATAGAGGGTCTGGCCATTCGAGGTGTTGAACTGAACCTGGGCGTTGCCCGAGGTGTCCTGAATCGTGACGACCCAGGTCCCGTTCTGGTGGCCGCTAGTAGGCGTTCCCGTCGCCGACGTGATCGAGTTGCCGGTTCCGGAGGTCTGGGTCACTGCTCCGAGGCTGGCTTGCATGCCGGCGAAGAGGGTTTCTACCGCCTGGGGATTACTCTGGAGCGCCTGGGTCAGCTTGTTGGTGTCGAGTTGCAGCGAATTCGTCGTCCCGGGCGCGCTACCAATCGCGCCGGTCGAGATGCCAATGCTCGTCAAATCCTGGTAGCCCGGGCTGCCGCCGACGACCGGACTGCTAATCAGCGACTTGATCGTGTCCTCGACTCCTTGGAGCCCGGCGTCTCCAGCGAGCGGCCCCGACTGCGTCGGATCCGAACCGATTTGCGTGTTCTTGTCGATGTCGCCGAACAAAGTGTTCGCGGCGTTGACAAAGTTCTGAACCGCCGTAACCGTAGTCGAGGCATCCTGGCCAACCGTCACATCCACCGGGGTGGAACTCGACTGCTGCAGGTTCAGCGTCACGCCCGGGATATAGCCGGTGAGGGAGTTCGTCGGCGAAACGATGTCGTTGCCATTGTTCACGCCAGGGATATTCACATCCGCGTTCTTGCCCAGGGTTTGCGCCACGCTAGTCGTCGCGTTACTGAGCAGGTGGAGCGACTGCAGCAGATTGCCGGACACATCCTGCATCGAAATGGCGCTACCCCCGGTCTGGGTCGACGTGAGGGTGACGCGGTCCGAGTAGGGATCGTAAGCCGCGCGTACCGCGGCGCCGGAGGTGTTGATCCGATTGATAATGTCGTTCAACGAGTCCTGGGCGCTCCAGGTGATCGACGTGCCGTCAATCGTGAAAGACCCACCCCCTGAGCTATCCGGAGCAAGCGCCGTGGCAAAGCTGTTGGCGCTCAGCGACGTCGTGGGATCGAGCGCGCTGAGGGGTTGCACGCTCGTCACCGCGTCGGTACCGTTCTGATAGGTTCCGGCCGTCAGGCCCGTCGCCGCGGCATTCGTCCCCGACAGAGTCAGGTTAATCGACTGCTGAGAACCGGCGGTGTTTTGAGTGAGCTGAATCTGATCGTTGTTCGTGCCGGTGGTGCTCGCGGTGACGTCCAATCCGGCCGCGTTCAGCGCGTTGGCGATGTACGCGGCGTTCTGGGCGCCGGTATAGCCAGCATTGGTCTGGTTGATCGTAACCGCCGTGCCATCCACCGTGATCGTCGCGGAGAGCGCGCCAGCGGATACCGAGTTTCCAGTGACCGAGGTCGCGGTATTGCCGACAACCGGGGCACCGGACAATCCGACTGCCGTGAGGAAGTTGCTGGTATCCGAGCCCGATCCAAGTTGAATCGCCTTGCCGCTATTCGAGGTCAGCGTGAGCAGATTTGGCCGCCCGTACGCGTCGTTGCTAATGCTGGCGGTGACCCCGGCTCCCGACGAGTTGATCATGTTCACGATGCTGTTCGACGGATTGCTCGGGTCGTCAAGCACGCTGTTAGCATTGACGGTGAGGGTGACGCCATTAATCGTGAACGTACCCGCGGTAATCGGGGTGGCCATGCCGTTACTGCCGATCGGCGCGGTCAAGTTCACTGCCTGACCAATCGCGGCGGGGGTTGTGCCGCCGTCCGGACTGCTACTGGTCACCGTGGTCGAGGTCGCCAGTTGCTTGACCAGGACGCTGTAGGTCGCGTTCGCGGCATCGGGAGAGGCAGTGCCGGTGACGACCGACGGCAGGGTGCTGGAAGTGTTGGTCGTGACCAGCTTCGCGCCCACCGTCGAGGTCAGGCTCAGCTGAGACACCGCCTGCTGGAGGTTGGTCACGTCAGTTTGGATCTGGTTGAGGATCCCCTGCTGGGTCGTATTCGTCGCCTCTTGTTGCTGCAGAGCAACCAGCGGCTGCTGTTCGACGGACATCAACTGACTGATGATCGACTGAGTATCCAGCCCGGGAATCAAGTTAGAGAATGAAACGCCCATTTATCCTCTCCCAGCGCTCAAAACCTCGAACGCGGGGCCGAGTAGGTTACCCGGCCCCGCGAACCGAACGATTACTGGAACAAGCGCATCACGCCGTTTGGCTGCTGGTTGGCCTGCGCGAGAACCGCGGTGCCTTCCTGCTGGAGGATCTGCTCCTTGGTGTAGCTGACCATTTGTAACGCGACGTTCACGTCCTGGATGTTGCTCTGGGCCGTCGACAGGTTCTGGCTGATCTGCTGCAGGTTCGTCACCGAGTCCTGCAGGCGGTTCTGGTAGGCGCCGAGGTTCGCTCGTTGGGTGTTCACATAGTCCAGCGCGGTATCAACCGAGGTGATCAGGGCTTGCGCGTTGGCACTCGTCTCCGCGCCGCCAAAAGTCGCGATAGCGGTTCCCAACCCGGTCATTGCCGACGCGCTACCGCCGGAGATCTGAAAGTCGCCGGTGCTAATCGTCATGTTATCCGAGGCGTTCGCGCCAATCTGGATGTTCGCGCCCGAGCTGGCTCCGGTAATGATCGTCTTGGCATTAAGTCCGGTGGCGATGTTCGCGCCAGTTTCGCCAGCCACCGACGAAACCGTCAAGTTCACGCCGAGTTTGTCGAAGTTGAGGTTGAGCGAGCCGCCCGCCGCGACAGTCGTCGTGGCCAGGTTGATTGCCTGGGAGACGGTGCCATCAGACAGCGTCAACACGCCCGCGGCATCGGAAAAGGTGTAGGTCGTGGCGCCCTTCGCCCCCGACACATCGAGTGACGACACCGAGGTGTTCGTGCCGGCGACGATGTTGTAGCCATTCTGCACCACGCTGGTAGCGGTGTTCACCGAGGTCTGCATGCTGCCGGTCAACAGGGAATTGCCGTTGAACTTCGTCTGCTGCGCCGTAAGGTCGACCTGGCTCTGCAGCTGGGTCAGCTCCGCGCTGATCGCCGTGCGGTCGGAGGTGGACAAAGTATCGTTCGAGCCTTCGACGGCCAGCTCACGCATGCGCTGGAGCATCGCTTCAATCTGGCTCGCCGCGCCGTCCGCGGTCTGGACCATGGAAATGCCGTCCTGAGCGTTGCGCGACGCCTGGTTCAGGCCATTAACCTGAGCCTGGAGCTTCTGGCTGATCGCCAGGCCGGCCGCGTCGTCCGCGGCGCTGTTGATGCGCAAGCCGCTCGATAGACGTTGCACGCTCTGACTGTAGGCAACCGAGTTGATGTTCAGAAAACGCTGCGCGTCCATCGCGTTGATGTTGGTGTTAATCTGGAAAGACACGGCCTACCTCTCTGAGAGACTAATCTTACTCGAGGTTCAGCAGCCGTCCCGTCCCGGATCCCCCTGGAGCGGTCTTGCTTTGCCTCTGTACTCAAAGAATCGAAGGGACCCCCTCCGATGGTGCGTTCCAAAGCCGCTCACCGGTCCCCCATTCGACATATTTCGGCGCGACCAAATGGGGATTGCTCGAAAGACGTTGAAAAAACGAGGGGACGCGTTCGCTGAGTCGTTAAAAAAAGTGCGGGGCTGCCCCTTTCCTGGTCGGGAAGGGCAGCCCCGCCGAGGGCAAACCGCACCGATCTACTGCAGATAATTGAACAGACTACCCGGGAGAACCTTCGCGAGAGCGGCGAGGCTGCTCTGGCGAACGAGGGTGGCCGAGTTCAGGTCAGTGATCGACTGGGCGACGTTGGCGTCCTGGAGGTTGGATTGCTGCTGAGTGAGAACGAACTGGAGGTTCGTCACCTGGCCTTGCGCGGCGGTCACCTGGTTCATCCGCGCGCCAACCTGGGCGCGCGTGTTACTCAGGGCATCCAAGCTATCGCTGATCGTCTGGATGCTATTCTGAATCGCCGACGTGTCATTATTCCCCAGCGCCTGCCGAAAGCTGGTGAGCGCGGAAAAGATCTGGTCGAACAGGGCGCCGTTCGTCCCCGGATCGTGCCCGACCGTATTGATCGTAACCTGGACACCCGGCGCCACTTCTCGCTGGAGCGGCTTCGTCGCGACGGTGGGATCCGTCACGTTATAGACAATCGTACCGCCATTATTCGTAAAGGGCTGGGTCGTCGTCTGACTGCCCCCAAAGAGGTAACTGCCCGCGTAGTCGCTGTTCCCAGCGTCCACGACCTGATTGATGAGTCCATCAACCTCGCTGGCGATATTTTGGCGATCCGAGGCGCTCAGCGTGTCGTTAGCCGCTTGGACCGACAGTTCGTGCGCGCGCTGGACGGTCTGATCGACGCCATTCAGCGCGGAATCCGTCGCGCTTAACCAGTTCGTCGCCGACTGATCGTTGCGGAGGTACTGGCTTACTGCCGCGAGATTACTTTGGAGCGCCATAATCTGAGATCCGGCCGCCGGATTGTCAGAAATTTGCTGAACTTGCTGTCCAGACGCCAACTGCGACTCGTAACGGGCAATCTGCTGCTCGTTGTTCATCAAGTCTTGCAGATTCTGATTCGCGATCATCTGCTGCGTGATGCGCATCGCTTAGCCTCCCGGGAGACCGGTGTGATTGATCAGCTGGTCCAGAACCTGATCGAACGTCGCCAGTACCCGCGCCGCGGCGTTGTACGCCTGTTGATACAGCACGGTGTTCGCGGCTTCTTGATCGAGCGAAACGCCGGACAGTTGGTCGCGTTGTTGTTGAAGGCTCGCGACGACGGATTGCTGATTCGTATCCGCGGCCTGGGCATTGCTGGCAGACATACCAATCGCGGTGGCCAGGGCCTGATACTGGCCGTCGAGGGTGAGGCCATTCGCCACGCCGCCCGCGCTGGTATCGGTCTTTAGCGCGGCCATCGCCTGCGCGTTTGAACCGTCACCCGAACCGTTCGCGGTTTGCGACGCCGCGATCAGTCGCGGGTCGGAAACGATGCTCGGATCCACCGCGATATCCGCGGCGCCGGTGCCCGCGAAGAAGTTCTGCTGAGCCGGTGTTCCCGGCGTCACGAGGTTGTAAACGTTTGTCACCGCGCCAGTGGTCGGATCCACACCGGTCTGAACGCCATTGACCGCGGTAATCAGCCGCTGGGCAAAGTCATTGAGAGCGGTCATCCGGGTCGGAATCTCGCCGTCACGCAGACTCTCCAGACCGCCAATCGTACCCGAGGTCGGTTTGATAACCGTACCATCCGGAGCAACCAGATCCTGCATCCCGCTCGCGTTTTCCTGGGTAGACAGCGTCGTGGACGTGTTTCCGTCCACCAGCAACGTGCTTCCCAAAACGACCTGGACCGTCCCATTTGGCTTGTTAAAGCTGGTTACGCCGGCGAGGGTCGATAATTGGGTCAGCGCGTTGGCGCGCTGGTCGAGCAGGTCGTTCGCCGAACCACCGTCGGCCTGGGCCTGGGTAATCTGCTGGTTGAGCGAGGCAATCTGTGAGGTGAGGCCGTTCAACGGGGAAACGCTCTGGCTCACCTGAGTATCCAGGTTCTGTTGCATCGACTGGAGCTGCTGGTAGTTACTCTGAATACTCGACGCGAGGTTCTGAGCCGAGCCAATCAGACTCTGGCGCGCTCCCATGTCGGTGGGCGCGTTTGCCACGTCACTCCAACTGCTCCAGAACTGGTCGAGGAGACTACCAGTGCTATTGGTACCCAGATCGTTGAAGATGCTCCCAATCTGCGAGGTCGTCTGCTGCTGGATGTCGAGCGATCCCTGCTGACCAAGTTGCTGATACAGGCTTGTCTCGACGAACGAATCAACCGGACGACCGACGCTGAGTACCTGCACTCCAGTGCCTACCCAGATTCCCGAGCCTTCCTGGAGTGGGGTGGACGCCACGGTCGAGACGTCCTGACGGTGATAGCCGGGGGTGCTGGCGTTGGCGATGTTGTGCGCCGACGTCTCCAAAAAGAGTTGCTGCGCGCTCATCGCGCTGTAGGCAGTTTCAATTCCCGAAAAGAGCGACACGCTTTCACCCTCTGCAGAAAGCTCAGGACATCTGGTCGAGTAGGATCGAGTGACGACTGTCACTGGCTGACGGCCCGGGATAGTTTATGTGGAAAACTGGCGTCGCCGCGGCAATCCGACGTACCAGGTCCGCCTGATGAGCAATCGCGTGCTGCAACCGGATCAGCTCCGCCTCGCAATCCGCCGGTCCCTCGTCCGGGGTGACGGTACTGAGCCGTCCCGCAACCCGATTCAGAGCATCCGCGGTGACGATAATCGCGGTGAGATCCGCCTGTCGAAGGGCTTCCCGTTGAGCTTGAATCAATCGATGAGCCTGAGCGATCACTGCCAGCAGGTCACTCGATTGACCCACCAGCAGCGTCGTCGCCGATTCACTCACCATGGCCGAGAAGTTTCTCCGCCAGAGTAGCAATCGGAACCTTGTAGGTGCCCTGAGCGATCGCATTGCGCAGAGTGGCCACCCGTTCGGCTCGCTGGGGCGACGCCTGCACCGCCGCGGAGACCAGCTTCCCGAGGAGGCCGGAGTTCTCGACAATACCACGGGTGGCGGGATCCTCCAGCGCGCTGAGCGCGGCCTCGGGATGCGTGCTCGCCAGTCGCTCTGCCGCGCTGGCATTAACGAGTCCGCTGAGTTGCCGATAGCCACCAATCGATTCCACGCTCACCTACCTACCTCTCGGAATGACTCCCGACTTCTACATAGAGAATCGATGATTCTCATCGAAATGGTGCTACCCGCGTCCCAGGTCCTGTACGGTCTGACTGGCGAGCTCGTCCCACACGTGCACCATCTGCGCGTTGATCTGGTACGCGCGCTGCGCCCGGACGAGATGAGTCATTTCTTGAATGACGTCGACGTTACTTCCGTTTACTGCCCCCGGGACAACCGGCGCGGCTGCGGTCGCGGTGAACGGCGTCCCAGTGCCACTCGTCGCGGTCGCCATCCAGATGCCGTTTCCTTGCGGGCTGAGCCCTTCCGGTCGCGCCACGGTCACCAGGGGAAGCTTTCCAACGACCCGCTGGCCGACGAGCGGACCGTTTCCGGCCGGAACCGTGACCTGGCCGGTGGCGTCCACGCTGGGCGACGAGTCGGTTGGCGCGAGGCGAATGTTGCCCACCAGGGGGAAGTCTCCGGCCTGCAGGCGACCATCATTGCCGACTCGCAGGTTGCCGGTGCGCGAGAGGCCGGTTTGGCCGTTAGGTAGTTGCACCGCGAGATAAACGCCCGGAGGCAAAGCCAGGTCTAGCGGCGAGTTCGTCATCAACGTCGGGCCGCCGACGTCCGGTTGGAGCACCGCCCCGACCTCGACGCCAGCCTGCGGGGCAGCCGCGACCAAATCCGGTCGAATTGCCCGAAAGCCGGTGGTTTGGAGGTTGGCCAGGTTATGCCCAACGGCGTCAACCTGAGTCTGTTGCGCCCGCATCCCGGAGGTCGCGATGCCAAGAATCCCGAAGTCCATTGCTCTCCCTCACTCTCTCCCACTCCGTTCTCGCGCTAAGGCGAGCTCACGTCGTCGATGAGGCGTCCCACCTGATTGTCCTGGGTAACCAGCGCCTTTTGTGCCGCCTCGTAGGACCGCGTCGCGGCCAGGACTGCGCTCATCGTGGTGGTCAGATCGACGTTGGAGCCCTCCAGGAACCCCGAAAGCACGCGGGCACCGCTCGCCACCGGCGTCGCTCCCCTGGGCACCAGGTAGGTCCCTTCGCGTCGATCGAACTGAGTTCCCGTCGGGAAAGTGTCGATTTGCAGCTGCCCCACGGCCTTACCGCTGACGAGAACCTGACCATTCGCGCTGATCGTCGTCGGCCCATTCGCGGTGATCGGACCATTAACCCCGAGAACCGGCCACCCTTCCGACGACACCAGACGCCCGGTCGCATCCTGCTGAAACGAACCGTGCCGAGTGTACCGAATGCCATCCGGAGCCTGGACCGCGAAAAACCCGGTGCCTTCAATCGCCACGTCAAGCTTACGGTTCGTCTGCTCGATTGGTCCCGAACTCAGGTCAATCTGGGCCCGCCCCACGACCGGGCCCAGGTCAAGTCCACCAATCCCGGTGCTCCCCTGAGACATCCGATCGAGCAACATGCGCTTGAAGACCGCCTCGGCCGTTTGGTCTTGCAGATATCCCGGCGTATCCAGGTTGGCGAGATTCGCCGCTAGATCCTTTAATCGCTGTCCTTCGGCGAGAAGCTGAGACGTCGTCAGGGCAACTCCACGCAGCATGTCACGACCTCCGAAGTCGGTAAATCCCGAAGAGACCAAGCCCAAGTCCAAAGATCAGCGCGCCGGACCAAATCACCCTGCCGTCAACTCCAGTCGCGCCACTTCCCCCACCCTCACCAGTATTTGGTAGGCCGAGCGGAACGGTTCCCGGTGGCAGCGGCTTGGGAAAGCGGCCGGCCAACCAATGCCGCGGTCCGGGCTGCTTCGGCGTCGCGCTGTCCTCGGCGGTGATCAGCGCGAGATTCCATCCCTTATCCGGAATAGGGTTCGGGTAGAGAACGTTCAGCGTCCCGGAGTCCGTCGCTTCCGGAGTAAGCTCACCTAATCGATAGGTATCGGGACTCCCGTCGCGGCCGAGCCAGACCACGTAGTGCAGACCAGGAGTGGTAGGAAGTCCGTGCACCGTCACGCGAACTTCGCCCTCGGCCCGGACCAAATCCATAACGCCATCACCCTTCGTCGGCCCCCAGTTTGACAGGCCAGCCAAGTACCCGAAAATCACCCGGACTGGGGTTCCGTCGGCGTGAACCGGCGTTGCCACGATCGCGAACACGGTGACCGGAACGAGAATCAGGGGAATCGCCAGGAGCCGAGCGAAGTGTCCCGAGCGACGCGGGAGGTCGAACCGAATCACGTTCCGAGCCCATTCCAGGAACGGCATCGCCAGTCTCCTCTCCGGGAATTGCCCCGTCGCCGCCGAGAAGAGCCCGCAACTTCAGAATCGCCCGGCTGTGTAGCCGAACGATCCCACTTTTGTGGATACCCAGGACGTCGGCGATTTCCTGCAAGGTAAGGTCTTCCACGTAGTAAAGGGCGAGAACTTGACGCTCGCGCTCTTCGAGGTGTCGGATTGCCTCGCCGATCATCGCGAGTTGCACCCCGCGCTCGGCCGGATCCTCCATCTTTGACGCGGCGAGAACGTCAGCCAAAGGCGAATCTTCTTCGTCCATCAGCGCGTCCATCGATCGAACCGAACAACTCGCGGCCTCTAGCAGACGACCGTACTCGGGTTCCGAGACCCCAAGGGCAGTGCGGGTCTCCTCGTCGTTGGGCGGCCGACCCAGGTCCTGGGTCAAACGACCAATCGTTTCTTGCAGCATCCGCACCTGCTTGCGGTCGGTCTGGTTGAGAAGATCAAGCGAGCGCAGCGCGTCCAACACGGCTCCGCGAATGCGAATCGTCATCCAAGCCGCGAATGGCACCCCCTTCGAGGGGTCATAACGATCGATCGCCTGGATCAGACCAATGACACCGTGAGCGACGAGATCCTCGCGATCTAAAACCCCGGGGAGCCCGATCGCCAGTCGCCCAATAACGTGGTGCACGAGAGGAACGTACTGGAGAATCAACTGCTCGCGCCCGACCGGATCGCCCTGGTAGACCGCGGCGCCGCTACGCTTGCCCGCCACCATTACCGATGCTCCGCGTTGTGCGCGCTCACGTTCGCCGGGTTAGCCTTCCCCGGCTGGGCTGTCGCCTGCGCCGTGACAAGTGGCCTGGCCAACCCGTGCTCTTCGTCATCGCCCGGGCCAGAGACCGCCAGGATCAGGACGCGTAGCAAAATGCCGAGGACGACCCCACCTCCCAGCGCGGTCAAAAGCGCCGATCCGGGCATTGCCCCTTCATAGATCAGACCTTCATATATGCCAACCGTGATGATCCCCACGGCTGCGAATGCCCAATCGACAAGGTATTCCAAGCGAAGCCTCCCTTGTTATCCCAGCCGACACTGTCGGCTGAGTCAGATGCCGTTCCGGCCCGGGGTCGGGTTGTCTTGCGGCACGTGCGTGGGGGACCGGTGTCCACCACGCCGCCGCTACCCGACGACGCCGACAGTCTGGATCGCCTGTTGGGGCGGAACTTCCTCGTAGGCGAGGACGACCAGGGTCGGCAGATGACGTTCGACGAGTCGCCGGACGGGTAGCCGGAGACGACCGGCCACCAACAGAATCGGCTGGCCTTGCGCGGCAACCCTTTCCATCCCTCGCGCCAGCTCTTGGAGAAAGGTTTGAGCGGTGCTGGGTTCCAGGGCCAACGCCAACCCACGGTCGGTGTTCTGAAGCGATCCAGCCATTTGCTGCTGCCAGCGCGGGGCAAGCGCCAAAACGTTCAGCTTCCCGTTATCGTCGACCAATCCCCCGACAATCGTCCGCGCCAGAGCCTGGCGAACGAACTCGGTTAGCTGGGCGGTATCGCGGGACGATCGCGCGTGGTCGCACAAGGTTTCAAAGATCACCACGAGGTTCCGAATCGAAACGTTCTCGCGCAGAAGATTCTGAAGAACTTTCTGAATCTCCCCGAGTGTCAGGACATCTGGCACCAGTTCGGTGACCAACGCCGAGTTTTCCGATTTGATCGAGTCGAGGAGACTTTGAACGTCCTGGCGGGTCAGCAGATCCGGGCCATGGGTGCGAAGAACCTCGGTCAGGTGCGTGACAATGACCGACGCCGGGTCCACGACGGTATAACCGTGAAGGGCCGCCCGCTCGCGCTCTTGCGGCTCAATCCAGACCGCCGGCAACCCAAAGGCCGGATCCCGTGTCGGAACGCCTCGCAAACCATCAACCCCGCCGGCAGCCCCAAAAGCCAGGTATCGGTCGACCCAGGCCTCACCTCGGGCCACTTCAACCCCGCGAACCCGAATCGCGTAGGCATTGGGAGGTAACTGCAGATTGTCGCGCACGCGAATCGTCGGCAGGACCAACCCGAGGTCCGTCGCCAATTGTCGACGCACGCCGCTTACCCGCGGGAGAAGGTCGCTTCCGTGGCTGACCGGAAGGATACTCGTCGCCGGACGAGCAACGTCCACGCTGGCCCCAGCCAGCGAAACCAGACCGAAACCGAGTTCGAGCTCAATCGGATCAACCTTTAGCAGCGCGTTGAGACTTTCCTTCTCAACTGGAGCGGGGCGCGACACCGATACGACCGGAGCCGACGGGTCTACCTTCGGCGCACGTAGCGCGTAGGCGACTGCTCCGAGCGTTCCGGCGAGGAACAAGAAGGGAAGCTTCGGAAGCCCCGGCGCGAAACCGAGAGCTGCCACCAGGCTGGACACGATGGCTAACGTGCGGGGCTGAGCGAAGAGCTGAGCGATGAGGTCGTCGCCCAACGCGGCGTCCGAACCGGAGCGCGTCACAATAATGCCACTGGCCGTCGCGATGAGGAGCGCCGGAATCTGAGCAACCAGACCGTCGCCGACGGTCAGCAAAGCGTAGGTCTGGAGTGCCTGGCCGAGAGGTTCGTTCCGCTGCAAGACCCCGATGGTTAGTCCACCGAGCAGGTTGACGATGATCAAGACGATACCGGTGATGGCGTCGCCTTTCACAAACTTGCTCGCGCCGTCCATCGCGCCGTAAAAGTCCGCTTCGTGCTCGACCAACCGCCGGCGGCGCCGCGCCTCATCCTCGTTGATCAGTCCTGCGTTGAGGTCGGCGTCGATCGCCATTTGCTTTCCCGGCATCGCGTCTAGCGTAAAGCGCGCCGCGACCTCGGCGACGCGGCCGGCTCCGTTGGTAATCACCACGAACTGAATCACGACGAGGACGATAAACACCACGAAACCGACGACGTAATTGCCGCCGACCACAAAGTTACCAAAGGCGGCGATAACGTAGCCGGCCTGTCCTTGCAAAAGAATCAGCCGGCCCGACGACACATTGATCGCGAGACGGAAGAGCGTCGCGAACAGCAGGAGCGATGGGAAAACCGAAAACTCGAGGGGCTCGCGTACCGAAATGGCGACCAACAGGATGAGCAGCGCCAGCGTGAGGTTAGCGGTGATAAAGAAGTCCAGCAGAACCGGAGGCATCGGGACCACCAGCATACCGATGATGATCGCGACCCCGGCCGCCATGATGAGATCACTGTGACGCCAGAACGGCAGCGACTTACTTCCGGACGACGTTGATCGGGATGCTACTGCCATGCGCTACCTCCGTCGGCGTAGGGAGTAAACGTGAGCGAGAATCTCGGCGATCGCGCGATAGTACGCGCTGGGCACCGCTTGTCCCACTTCCACGGACTTGTAGAGTGCGCGGGCCACCGGCGGGTTCACCACGACGGGCACGCGGTTTTCTCGCGCGATGTCGATGATGCGGAGCGCGATCAGGTCGACGCCCTTGGCGACAACCTCCGGCGCGACCATGTCGCCCGGCTGGTAGACCAGGGCAACCGCGTAGTGGGTCGGATTGGCCACGACGACTGTCGCCTGGGGGACCCGGTGGAGCATGCGCCCGCGCGCAATCCGTCTTTGCAGCGCCCGGATCCGCGCCCGGAGCGAAGGATCACCCTCGGTTTGTTTCAGTTCCTCACGGATATCCTTTCGCGACATGCGAGCCTGGCGAAGAAACTGCCAGCGGCGATAGATCACGTCGCCCACGGCCAATCCCACCAGGGCGAAAGTCGCGCTCTGGATAATTCCCAGAACCGAGTCGCCAAGAAATTGCAGCTGATACCCTACGCCGAGCCCAACCGCCGTAGGTAGCTGGTCGAGGAGACCGCGGATTGGTCCGCCGACGGCGAGACCGAGAACCACCACTTTGAGAACCGGCCAGAAAAGGTTAGCAATCGATTGAAAACTCGCCAGCTGTCGCAGACTGGCGAGCGGGTTCAAACGGCCCGGGTTCGGACGAAGCAGACCAAAGCCAATATGTCCCTTGGTTTGAAATAGCCCGCTCACCAGCGCGACCGTAGCGGCCGGTAGGACAACTCCGCCAACCAGCAACGCTCCGGTCGACAACAGAGGCCAGACGAACGAGAACAAGTCAGAATAGGTGATCTCGCCACGTCCCACATCCAATAAACTCTGCTGCAATGCTCCGGTTGCCTGCGGGACGACCAGCGGCGCAACTACCCGTAAGCCAAGCACCGCCGCGAGTAGGACGAGAGCAGAGGACAGATCCTGCGAGCGAGCCGTGGTTCCCTGAGAACTCAACTCGCGAAGACGCCGTTGGGTGGGCGCCTCGGTTCTTTCCTCGCTCATTGGCTTACCGACGCAACGTGGGTCACCAGACGAATCGCGACCGGTAGTTGCTGGAGCAGTCCGCTGATTTGCGCCGTGGTAAGGGGAAGCATCAGCCCGATGACGATGAGCGCGATACCGGTTCGGGCGGGCATCCCCACCGCGAAGAGGTTGAACTGGGGAGCGGTTCGACTCAGCAGAGCGAGCACGACGTCGACGATGAGCACCAGCGTGATGACCGGAAGAGCCATCGCGAGCGCGGTCAAAAAGATCGCGCTGAACAAGCCGGTGACTTGCTGGGGTTGGGCAAGTTGAAATGGTCCGCCAACCGGCGCGGTGCGAAACAAGTCGTCGAGCGCGAGCAGGAAAAGCTGGTGGCCATTGAGATCGAAGAAGAGCACCGTCGCGAAGGCACCCATAAAACGATCGATTGGCCCAGTCTGAATCTCACTCAGGGGATCCAGCGCGCTGGCAAAGGTGAAACTCGCCTGGAAGTCAATCCAGCCCGCCGCGATGTGAACCGCCGAAACGACAAGTGTACTCGCCAGGCCGACCATCAACCCCAGAGCGGCCTCTCCGGCAAGATTCGTGATGCTGAGTTGCAATTGATCCGGGGGTACCGCGGTGGGAACCCCGGAGACGAACGCCAGCGCGACGACGAGCCCCAACAGGACGCGCACGCTCGCCGGAACTCCGGGCATGGTCGCGAGCGGGCTAACCGTTATCGCCGTCGTCGTGCGGACGGCAATCAGTAAGTAGATGATCAGCCCGGGACCGGAGAGCAGGCGAACGAGGTCCACTAACGAGTAACCGACGGCAGTTGGGTCAACATCGTCGTGGTGTAATTGACGGCAGTCTGGAGCATCCAGGGACCAATCACCGCGAGCAGAACGCCAACCGCGACCAACTTGGGGATAAAGGAAAGCGACATCTCATTGATCTGGGTCATGGCCTGAAAGGCGCTGACCAGGACACCCACGATCAGGACAACCACCAGAACCGGACCAGCCAACGTCAGCACCATCATCATGGCCTGTTGGCCGATATCCATCGCAAATTGCTCACTCATCACATTCACTCAGTCACTTAAAGCTCTGCACCAATGACTGGACGACGAGGGTCCAGCCGTCGGCAAGGACAAAGAGTAAGACTTTGAATGGCAAGGAAAGGGTCGTCGGAGGCAGCATCATCATACCCAGCGACATGACCAGACTGGCGACAACCAGATCGATAACCGTAAAGGGCACCAGGATCATGAAGCCCATCTCAAAAGCCGTCTTCAACTCGCTGAGAATGAACGCCGGAATCAAGACGTGGGTCGGAACCTCGCTCTCATCCTTGGGCTGGGGTTCCTTCGCCAGACGGATGAACAACGCCAGTTCCTCTTGCCGCGTCTGATGGAACATAAAAGTCCGGATCGGTTGTGACGACCGCTGGATGGCTGTCTCGATGGGGATATCTCCCTGTAAATATGCCTGAATACCGGCCTGGTTCGCCTGCTGCCAAACCGGCCACATGATGAAGCCGGTCAGGAAAAGGGCGAGGCCAAGCAAGACCTGATTCGGTGGAGTCTGGGGCAGCCCAAGGGCGCTCCGAGCAAACGACAGCACAATGATGATCCGAATGAACGACGTGGTCATGAGTAGAATCGCCGGTACGAGGCTGAGAACCGTGAGCAGCAGGAAAGCCTGCAGGGTTAAGCTCGGACTCGCCTGAATGGTATTTCCGTCGATTTGTAACCCGGTACCCGAGGTGGCCCCGGTCGCGGCGCAGCCGGTGAGCCAAAGCGCGATTGGCAACACCGCGAGGGTGATCCACGCTCGCCTCAGATTCCGAATCCTCCGCGGTTGCCCCCCGTCGACGAGACGCTCCCGGCTACTCATTGCCTACCTCCGAACGGATCCGCGGCCCCCGCGCATCGGTACGAACGATTTCCCAGCGCCCTAGAAGGCCAGCGCGCATCTCCGTTAACCGGGAGCGCAGATCAGAAAGGGTGATCTGGTTACGAGCCACGGATTGCTCGGCGTTCTCGTCAATCGCCAAGTCATCGGCGCTCAGATCCGCGAGCAGCGTAATTTGTTGGCTGGTGTGCCCGATCAAAAGACGCCGCTTTCCCACCCGTAGCAAGACGACGCTCTGCTGAGGACCGACCGCGACTCGGCCGAGGATATCCAGGGCGCCTCCCGCGGCGCTTCCCGGCGTGCTGAGCCAGCGCAGCGCGCGCGTCGCCAGAATGGCGAGGCCAAGCACGAGGAGGAGTTTCCAGGTCAAATCGAAAATTGCACCGACGTCTAGTGGCACCCTTTGGCCCCCACCACGAAAACAGGGTAGAGACGCCATCGCATCTCTACCCTGTTCCAGGGAAAATTCCCTGGCATTTGTGTCGGGCCGGCGGCACGTGCGGGGTGCATCCGGTTCCGTGCCGCGCGTTGGGCTCCTACCCGTCCCGGTCTAGCGCGACGCTCTGTCGCGGATCCAGGTTTCCATTCACCCGAATCGCGAGGTTACCCCGGTTGACACCCGGCTGACCGGTGAGCAGCGGCCGTCCAGCGATAACCACGGTGAGGTTGTCGTCACGGAGCGTCGGCAGGCGAATCACATCTCCCTCGCGCAAGCCCAGCAACGACGAGGTAGGAATCTCAAGCTCGCCGAGAATCGCGCTGACGTCGAGTGGTGTCTGCAAAAGTAGCGAGCGAATTTCGCCTTCGGTTGCCGTGACTTCCGCCGAATGAGGGGTGGCATTCCAGGCCTGAGAGTGGAGGACGTCCATGACTGGTTCGAGCGTTGTATGCGGAAAGCACAGGGTCATCGTTCCAGTGGATTCGCCAATCCCCACTTCGAAGACAAGCAACGCGAGGATCTCGTTCGACGCGATCGCGCGAATGCCGCGCGGGTTGAGCAGAATCTCTTCGATCGTCGGCTTGATGGGGATTGACGCGCTCCACGCCTCGGAGAAGGCGCGCAGAATCTGACGTCCGATTGGTTGTAACAGGGCATGCTCGATGTCCGTCAACTGCACCGGATGCCCCTCGGCGGCCCCCGGGCCGCCACAGAGCCGGTCGATCGCCGCGATGATCGGCGACATGCTTATCTCTAGCACAATCGGGCCATCCAGCGGCGATGGACGCAAAACAAAGACGACCGTGGGGTTAGACAGTTGGTCGAGGTACTCGTAAAAGGTGGTTTGTTCGACGGATTCCAATTGAACCCGAACGCCAAGTCGTAGATAAGTCGTCAGCGCGGTGATGACGTTGCGAATGAACTGCTCGTGAATCGTTTGAAGCGTCCGGAGGTGCTCTTTCGAGAAGCGGCTCGGCCGCCGAAAGTCGTAGACGTGGGCGTTTCTCCCCCGACGAGCACCTTCGGGAGGTGCCTTCGGCTGAGCCGGCGGTTCCACCGACTGTCCCATCTGCTTGCTGCCCATCGGTCTTTGTCGCTCCTCTTGATCTAGCCCCCTTGATTGGTACTGATTACGCCCGTTCCAATGACCTCGGTGATCCGAACGCCGAACCGCTCGTCGACGACGACAACTTCTCCACGCGCGAAGAGGATGCCGTTGACGAGGATATCCACGGCTGCTCCGGCCTGGCGGTCCAGTTCCACCACCGAACCGGTACGCAGGCCCAAAATCTCGCTGATCAGCAGGCGCGTACGTCCCAATTCCACCGACACGCGAAGGGGAACGTCCTTCAAAAGGTCCAGGCTCAAGCCAAGCCCTTCTTCTGGAACCAGGGCGGTTGCTGTCGCCCCCTGGCTAAAGCTCGGCAGGTCAATGTGATCGTTCAACTTTCCATCCCCCTACACAATCGTCTGAAGAGCTATTTGAAAACCGCCGGTATGGTCAAAGAATCGACCGAGATTCCTTCTCCGCGCCCGAATCGCCGCGATTGAATCGCCTCTACTGAACGACGAAGTCAGTAAAGTAGACGTCGCCCAGCGCCGGCTTTGGCACTAACTTCTGAAACCCTTGGAGCAACTGGGCCCGTAGCGCTTCTTTACCACTGACAGTCAGAAGATCGCTTGACGTCTTTCGCGAAAGCGTTGTGATCAAAAAGTCGTCCATCGCCGGCTGGTAGGGTTGCAGGGTCACGCTCAAGTCGCTCTCTTCCTGTTTTAGCGCGTCTCCGGTGACTTCGCCGACGTGGTGCTTGGGATCGATGTACTCCAGGGTGATCTGAATCTTGACATAGTGATAGGTGCCGGTATCGGCAAGGTTGACCACGCGTTCGGTCATCGGATAGTCGATCAACGCGGGATCGGTAATCGGAGCGACCGGCTGGTTGGCCGAGCCCGGAATCAGCTTCAAGTACCAGGCAGCGCCAACGCCGATGAGAATGATCAAAGGAACCAGGGCAAGAATGAGTGTCTTCATGGCTTGCTCGCTATCGCTGCCCGGAGGCGGTTGGAGTCGGCGACACCGTGAAATTCGGTCTACTCGCCGCTTGGACGAGGATGAGATCAACCCGACGATTCCGTAGCCGTCCCTCTCGAGTCGCGTTCGTTGCCACCGGTCGGAACTCCGCGTGCCCGACCGCGCTCAGGCGAGCCGGGTCGATTTTTGAATCGTCAATCAAGGCGTGAGTGACAGTCAAAGCCCGATTCGTCGAAAGTTCCCAGTTGGTCGCAAAAGGCCCGTTTGGATCTGGTTGGATGCTGTCGGTGTTTCCCTCCACCCGAATGTCGTAGGGCAGGCCGCGAATCAGGGAGGCGACCTGTCGAAGGACATTCCGCCCGGCAGGGAGCAAATCAGAACTTCCCGCGTCAAAGAGTAGGACGCCGTACATACTGATGATGATGCCTTCGGAGCTTTCCTGGACCACGATCCCTTCAAGACTGGTATTGGGTATGATCCCCTGCAGCTTGTCTCGCAACATAACCGCCGTTTCGTGGTCGGGGATCGGAGCGGCAACCGGAGTCGCCCCGACCAACGTCTTCGGGACCGGGGTCCGGGCGACTATCGGCACCAGGAGTGGCGACGACGCGGCGCTCCCAATGACTATCGCCGATTGTGACGTTGTATTCGGGGTAGTCACCGCCACCGGCCCGCCGAGCGAGGAACCATTCAATCCAACCTGAGCCGCGCTCGTGTCGCCGAAACTTGTCGGATCGTGTCCACTCAAAACCCCAACGTGGAAGGCTTTCGCCATTCCTTCTTGAAACTTTTCGAATCGGTTGATGTCGGCTTTCGAAATGCTGTACAGGATGATGAAGAACGCCAGAAGCAAGGTCAGCATGTCGGCATAGGTGACGAGCCAGCGTTCCGACCCGCCGCCACCGTGTCCACCAGCCATCAGGTTACGCTCCCACTCGCCACCGGCGACGGCGCCGTCGCTTCCGCGCTCGACCCTGCCTTGGCCCGAGACTTCGGGGCAAGAAATACCTCGAGCTTGTCCCGCACGATGCGGGGGTTCGCTCCGGATTGAATCGCCAACACGCCGTTGAGGATCAGGTCGCGGGTCAGCGTCTCTTCCTCGCTCCGGAAGCGAAGCTTATTCGCCAGGGGGAAAAAGATGAGGTTCGCGCTACTGACCCCATACAAGGTCGCGACGAAGGCAACCGCGATACCACTCGCCAGCTTTGTTGGATCTGACACCTGGCTCAAAACGTGAATCAGGCCGAGCACCGCGCCGATGATCCCCATCGTCGGAGAGTAGCCGCCCATCACCTCGAAGATCGTAAAGCCCTCGCGATGGCGCTCGATCATGGCCTTCGTGTCGGTGGTCAGGATGTCCCGAATGACGCCGTCGTCGGAGCCGTCAACCAGGAGTTGGATTCCTCGTCGAAGAAACGGGTCCTCGATTTGCTCGGCTTCGCGCTCGAGGCTGAGCAAGCCTTCGCGTCGCGCGGAAGTGGCGAGACGAACGAACAAGTCGACTAACTCCGGGCCCTCTTGCTTCGCGGGAAACAGGGCGCGGCGAAAAAGCGCCGGGAGAGTCAGCATGCGCTCCAGGGAGACACCCACCGAACTTGCCCCGAACGTCCCACCAATCACGATCAAGAAAGCCGGCAGATTGAGTAGCCCGGCGAGTTGCGTTCCATCCAAGAGCGCGCCGCCCAGAACAGCGCTCAGTCCCAGAATGAGACCAAACAAGGTTGCCTTATCCATCGACTTGCCTCCCGCCCTCCACCGGCTCTCCCGCGCGAAGGACCCGGTTCTCGGGCGATTGTCGTACCGTACGCTGGTAATCGATGATCCGACTAACGACGTCGGCAAGGCTTTCCTTGACGATAAAGTGTTTGCCGGAGGTCGTCGTGATCACGGTGTCCGGCTTGGCTTCGATCAGTTCGATCAAGTCGGCGTTGAGAACGAAGCCGGTGCCGTCCAGGTGTGAGAGATTGATCAACGCGCTACCCCCGTGGGACTCGGACTACTCGTCGGGGAAAGATGGGCGGCAACGACCAGTCGCTTGTCGTAAGCGTGAATGACCGGGTTGAACGTTCCACCGCAAGTGATCAGATGAACGCGTGGCGGCCCATCTGGAGAGAAGATCCACGACAAGGGAGCCACTTCCGGGGTAAACCAGGAAGCACTCTCGACGACGAACTGTCGCGTAGCTCCTCCCGCCAGGTCCACTTCGACCGTATCGCCAAGTTTGAGATCCCGAAGCGACCAGAAAATGGCTGGACCCCGTTTCGAGTCGACGTGACCGGCGAGAACGGAAGCGCCGGCGTCGCCAGGTGCTGGTCCCAAGCCGTACCAGGCCACGGTATCAAAAGCGGTGGGCGGACTCATCGCTCCATTGGCATCCAGGCCAACCACCTCAACTCCGGCGTCGACCTTGATTCGCGGGATTCGGACCTGAATCGGAAGCGATGGCGACGCGAGCCCGGTCGTTTCCGTCCCTTCGACGACCATCGTGGGCGTTGGCATGGAGTCGTGCTTCGCGGTCGCGGTTGGCCCAACCGACGGCACGTGGGTTGGGCTAAGCACGAGCGTCGGAAGTCCTCGGGGAGTGACCACTGGCGTGGCGTTGACTCGCCCCGCCTCGATCGTAGAATCGACAACCGGCGTACCGTTCGAATCCGTGGAGACGGCAACGTTCGATCCAGCATCGCCGCAACTCACCGGAACAATCGACAAAGCCGTCACGAGGGAGATCTGGAGGAGCCGGCGTCGGCGAAGCCGCCTCAGCCACTGGCGAGTAAAACTCTCCGGGCTTCCGTTGTCCTTAAGGCTCCGGTCCGAAAGGTCGTAGCTCATAGCAACTATTCCACGGCGAAGATGGCGCTCTCCCACGTCGTTAGACCGGCATGTGCGACCGCGGGGGAAAACAAAAAAACCTCGTCCGGTGCTACCCGGTCCCCAACCCCATTCCAATGTACATGTAGTTGTCACAGTAGTGCCAGGTAAATACGAGCGAGATTTTTGGCTCCATTGTGACAACTAGGTCAGGTTTGCAAATGGCCTTCGCTGCCTTGAAAGGCAGGCGAAGGAACGAGGGACGGAAGTCTCGATGCCGCCGCGGCCCCAAGGGTATCTCGCGGGCGTAGATTGGGTGAGGCTGAAGCCCTCGGACCGGGCGCTTTAGCGCCTCCGGACCGGCGCCCGCCTTTTAAGGCGGCGACTCAGCGCGCTCGGTTACTCACCGGAGGCCTGGCACTCCCGGCACAGAACGCGGAGGTCGGTGAGAACGAAACCGTCGGGAGCGAAGCCCTGCAGGGATTCGGGGTTCTCGACGCGTCCCCACGTCGAACAGCTCAGGCAGGTCCAACCAGGGCTACCGACCGCGGCGAAGAGAATCTGAACTTCCGGCCGATGCAAAGCGCTACTCACCCGTTTAACCGAGCGCAAAGAAGGCGCTATCGGGAGTTCGGCGTCGAGAAGACGGTGGAGTTCGGTCGGACCGAGGAGGGGATTCTCTGCAAAAAGGGCGGCGACGTAGTCGCGCGGCAAGCCACGGCGCTCCGAACCGAGCACGTCTCGGCGCAAGCTGGCGTTCTCGTACAGCGCGCCAATCGGGAGAGCCGTCACCCGGCGACTGTCGATCCGGGAAGAACGGCCGCGACCATCCCGCGGTGAGCAGTTCTCAGTGGTGATCGCCAGCTGACACGCGCGACAATACCCGCCGAGATCCAATGGCAGCAGTCCCGTGCCACGGAGGGTAGCGGTCGTTGGACCTTCCCTGGATTCGGCGAACCAGTCACCACAGCGCCAGCAAACCCAGCCCGGACCAACCACGTCCCAACGCGCGAGACACCCCGCCCGACTAAAGATCGCCGTGGCTAGTCGATAGATCGTGCGGCGACTGACTACCTCGCTGGATTCCCGGAGAGCTCGGTCCACTGCCACGGCCGACAATCCGGGCCGCGCGAGCAGTTGGCGCGCTATCCGGACGCGCTGGTCGGTTTTCCGCAAGCCCAAACGATCGAGGAGGGCAGCAGCGCGACTCTCTTCAACCATAGGGAGAGAATCCGCCCCGGTTCCCCCAACGATCGTCCGGATGAGACCGGGGACGGTCAGGCGCTCGTATCTTCACTCACCGTCTCGACGCCTTGTTCACCGGTGACCGCGGTCAGGGTGTCGAAACCAAAGCCCCGATCGTCGGCGTTGAGCCCACCCGCACTGCCCTCGGCCTCAAAGTCACGACGAATGCGGGCAACCACGTCGTCGATCTGCTCGGCCAGCTCCGCCATCGCCAAGATCGACCGATCCGATCGAACGCAGCCCCGGACGAGATTGGCTCCCCCTAACTCCGGCAAGAACACCGTCGCGTCGGGGCGAGAAAAGATGCGAATCAGGTGGTACAACAGACCGGGCTGGAAGTCGGGAAGCCACCGAGTGCGCCGGCCGGGGCCCGCGTACTTCCAGAGATGATTCAGTGCCGCTTCTTCCACCGCCGCCACCTGGCGCGGACGCTTCCCCGGCAAAGGAGCGGCCCAGGATTGGCGCCAGCGCTCTTCCTCGGTACCCTCTGCCTCCGGCAAAACCGGCGCCGCGGTGATAATGATGCGCACCGGTCCTTTGGGTGGCAAAACCTGGTCCGGATGCGGCACGGCGTAGACCGGCCCGTGCAAGCCCGGGTCGTCGAGCGCCAACGCGCCGCCAATCGCCCAGTTCGACGATGCGAGTTCTTCGATCGCCGCTTGAACGATCGGCAGACCGGGATGCAACGGCGAGGACATTGGCGTTATCAACAGCAAGCGCCCACCGGGACGAATTGCCTGGCGCCAGGATTGTAGGCACTGGCGAAGCCGACCTCGCCAATCTTGAACCATGGGAACGTGTCCGGGGGTAAGCAATGGCCGAACGAGTGGTTCGAGCCAACTTGGCGCCGCGATGATCAAATCCACCGCCGGTATTTCGGCGAACGGCAGCGTATCCGGCGCGCCTAACTGGACCGCGAGATTCCTAACCCGAATCACCTCCGGCGTCTGGGGAACACCCCGGGCGCGCTCGGAGCGCGGTTGGCGCGGAGCGGTGACCTCGTTCGGGGACGCGGATCGGTTCACGTTCGGAGGATCGTCCGACTGGTCCTCCGGCCAGAGGGGCGGCACTTCTTGGATCTCCAGGATCGAGCGCCCTTCGGCGGTCTGGGCCGCGCGCCCCAGGCTGCTGTGAACGATTTCGTCGCGCTTGTCCGAAAGAAGCGGCTCATTGCGTTCGACGAGAGCACTGAGGATGTCGCTTCCTCGCAAATCGCCCGGCTGCTGCTCCTCGCGAAGCCGTGACATCAGCGACCGGTCCGACTTGCCTTCTTTAGCCACGTTCGCGGACTCGCCGGTGAGCCGATCCGAGGGCAACGAATTCGCGGAGGACGTCGGTAGACGGAGTTTCTGTTGCGCGCTTCGCAAGCGATCGTTCGCTGTCTCCGCTTCGGCTTTCTTGACCGTGCGAACGCTGACTCCCGCCATTTTCGCCACTGCCAGGCGCAGTTCCCACGGCTTGGGCCGGCGAATCGATGCCTCGGCAATCGCCCGCTTCCAAATCTGAACTTCGCTCTTGATCTCCACGAATGTCTTCTGTCGCTGGAGGTTGGCCGAGACGATGACCAGATCCACGTCGGCGCGACGCGGCAGCGCGATCGGATCGACTAAGCGCACCGGAACGCTCGGCATGCCACAGGCGCGCGCGGCAAGTAACCGCCGCCAGCCCGATAAGACGAGAATCTCCCCCGGTTTCGCGCCGGTCTCGTCCCCCTCCTCGGCCTCCAGGCCAAGAATTGGCTCGATGATCCCAACCGCCGCGACGGACTGAACGAAGAGCGCTCCCTGGCTAGTCTGGAAAAGTTCCTGCTCCGGAACCGCCCCGTACAACTCGCCGTGGAGCGGGTGCCGCGTCAAGTGCTCCGTCTCGACCGTCTGAACGCTTCCGCAACGCGAGCACGGTGGGAGGTTATGGCAGACACCACCGGATTGGCAACCGGGACAGTTACCGCAGCCCGGAAGTGATCGACAGGCGGGACAACGCTCGATAACCGGTAAACTAAGACGCCCGTCCTCGCGCAGAATGCCGATCGACCGAAACCATTCGGACATATCCACGGACAAATCCGCTTGTCGCGACGGAAGCATCGTCTTCTTTCCTCTCAGCCCTCACCCAGCCGAGGTGAGCAGTTCGGCGGAGCTAGCGATCTCGAGCAATTGCCCTAAGCCAGCCGCTCCAACCGGATAGGGTAGCCGCCCCGGCAGCATCCCTCGAACGGACGGAAGGTGGCTCTCGTCCAAACCACCGGCGACCAGACGCTCGCGTTCCGCATCCGTGAGCGACGGTAGACCCACCGCCCGGCGCTGCTCCCAGTGCCCACACGCGATAGCCTGCCACGCCTGACACAGGCCGAGAACCTGCCGGACTGTCCACTGGTGTCGCTCCGCCTCGCGCAAAAGGGCACCGGCAAAGTCTGGGTCCAGGCACGCGATCACCGGCCCAACGGCGGAGACCGCGCGATGTTCGAGGTGAGGTGGGGAAATTTGCAGGATGTCGATCGTTTGAACGGCGCGAAGCAACTCGGTAATGCGCCGTCGCTTCGCGCTCGAATGGCGCAAAAACCCGGTCGCGGTCTCGCGGACGTGAGGCCGATTGAGAATCTGCCAGGCGCGCGCCTCGGCATACCAGTGGATGGGCCGCAAGAGCGTGGCCTTGGCGGCGATGACTTCCATTGTCTCGACGTCGGTACCGTCGGGAAGGATGCGCGCCACCAGACTCCGGCTGGATTGGCCAACCGCGATCAGCAGAGCGACCGGTCCCAAATACCAGAAGATTCCATTCCGGGCGGCAGCAACGTAGGGAATGGGAGGATCGATTCCCGCGATCACAATGTCGGCGAAGGTGTTGACCAGTTCCCGGCCTTCCGGGAGAAAAAGCACTGGCTCCTCGGGGTGAAAGCTAGGTAGTCGGAGATCCCGAACCACGATTGACTGGAGTTGTGTCGGAGGTTCGCCGAGTACCCCCGGGTGCTCGGCCCGCGTGCCATTTCCCTCACCCTTCTTGCCCACCGGTCCTCCTTACCGCTGACCAACCTCAACGGTAAGCCGCTGATTTACCAACCATTTGGTCAATCGCATTATAGCGCCCATTAGGTTCTGACTATAGTAAGCGGGTGGGAAATGAGGGAAATATCTCTCGACGGAGAGAGTTTATGATCCGCCTTTTGACGGAGTTCATGAGGTGAACGGGCCCGAGAACCGCTCGGAGTTCGCCCGGGCCCGTCGTTCGCGGATCAGGAAGCGGTAATCGTCGTCGTGGCGGTCAGCGTCGTGGCCATCGTCGTCAGCGCGCGGCCAGAGGTGTACGGGGAATTGTACCTGGCGATGACGTTGAAGATCCCCGCCCAGGGTAAGGTGCAGGAAAAGTCGTTGGCAAATCCACCATTAGAATCGCTCTTCGTTACCCCACACGATACCGACCACTTGCCACCAGTATCCGTGCAGCTAATGTCAACATCCACTTCATATGGGAAGCCGCCGCCCCAACATTGAAACTGGATGTCGATGTCGATTTCACACTGATTCGGGTTACACTTGACCCAGCAGGTAGTTCCGCTGGACGCTACCGCCGCCGGAACACCCAGCGCGGTCAGAGATGGCTTAATATAACTCGCCGCGGCAACTCCGCCCACCACGGCCGCGCCGGCCTTGACGATCTCGCGGCGGGTCGTACGCGTCGGCAGCACAACCGGCTCCTCGCTCGGCTTGAGGGAGTCGCGCTGCTTTGACTCGTCTGGCATATTCGTTTCGATCCCTCCCAACGTCACCTAGGTGCCTTTACCTCGACAATAGTGTACGTGACAGACGAGCGACCGGCGGTTGAGAATGAGTTGGGATTTTCTGGTTGCCCGCTCACTCCCTCAGAAGGGATCCGTAGCTTTCGAAATCGCTCTCGGCGACGAGTTTACCGAGCTTCTGATGTTCGCGCCGGGTCGCCCGGACGAGATGCTTCATCTGAATCACGCCGCCGTCCGCCGCCGCGAGAAATGCCGCCGCGAGCGCGATGTTCCGAATGTGGCCGCCGGAAAGCCGGAAGCGGCGCGCGAGAAATCGGAGGTCTACATCCGGGGCGAGTGGGGCTTCGGCTGGCAGGGCCCGCCACCAGATCTCCAGTCGCTCCGGCTCTTCCGGGAGCGGAAACTCCAGAGCGAACTCGAGTCGGCGGACGAACGCCTCGTCGAGATTACCCCGCAAGTTCGTCGTCAAGATCGCCAAGCCGTCGTACGACTCCAGTCGCTGGAGTAAGTAGGCAATCTCCACGTTCGCGTAGCGGTCGTGGGCGTCCCGCACCTCAGAACGCTTCCCAAAGAGCGCGTCGGCTTCGTCGAACAGGAGGACCGCGTCACCGCGGTCGGCGTCCCGAAAGATCTGCTCGAGGTTCTTCTCGGTCTCGCCAATGTATTTGCTGACAACCGAGGCGAGGTCGATCCGAAACAATTCCAGGCCAAGCTCCCCGGCGATAATCTCCGCCGCCATCGTCTTACCGGTCCCCGGCGGCCCCGCGAAGAGCGCGGTGACCCCCGCCCGACGCGCGTGCTTCTGGCCAAACTTCCAGCGCTCCAACACGATTTCGTGGTAGCGGGCCCGCGCGCAGAGCTCGCGAAGCATGGACGCGCCATCGCGGGTGAGCACGATGTCGTTCCAGCCGTAGCGCGGCACGATGCGGTGGGCCAGACCGTCGAGATGAGGCGCCGTAATTGCCCGCGCGGCGGTCCGAAAGTCGGACAGGCGAGCTACCCCGTCGCCGCGCCAGGCGACCTGGCCCCAGACCGCGCTGATGACGGATTGGATCCCATCGGCGTCGAGGCGATACCGAGCGGCGAGTTCGGCGACGTCCTCCGGGGGAAGCTGACCGTCGACCTGGCTCCGCCAGAGTTGCAGTCGTGCCGACGGTAACGGCTCCGGTAACTCCACCCGAACCGTCGCGACGTCCGGTAGCCAGGTGGCGGGTTCCCACCGGGTGTCGCCGAGAAGCAGCGTCGCGTCGAAGCGTTCCCGAAGCAGACGACCGAGCGTTACCCGCGGTCCCGATGTCTCCACGCCAGCGGCGAGCAGGCTATCAAACCCGTCGAGCGTGAGTACCGCGTCCTGGAGCAGCGCCTCGCGGGCGATTAACTCCAGGGAAGATCCGACGTTGCCGGCACGTAGCAACGCCGCGACGTCGACGATCAAGAGCGGACGTTTCGCGTCGTGGCAAATGGCTCGGGCGGCGGCAAGCTTTCCGGTGCCCAGCGCGCCGTGGAGATAAACGACCGGTCCCGGCAGCGACGCGGTCATGCCCGGAGTCAGCAGCCGCACCAGCCCCTCCCGGACATCCGAGTGGAGAGACGACTCCGTCGGCAACGCCTCCGAAGACGAGACCCGACAAAAGGCCTCAATGCGCGGATCGAGGTGATCGGACCGCAGGAGATAAGCCAAAATCCGCGCATCGACGCTCAGCGGACGCGACAGGGTCGGCTGCGCCGCCAGCGCGCCGGTCGTCTCCACCGGAACGAGCAATTGGTAGCGCAGCAAGGTCCCGTGGGGATGAAAGGCGTCGCGCGCGGCCATCCGCTCCTCGAAGGTATCGCAGAGGAGACGCAGAACCAGGTCAATCGTCGGCCAACGGCGCGTCGCGTCGTCCTGCAGGTACGCGTAAAGCCGACCGTAGCCGACGTCGAGCTCCGGAGCGAGGCAAATGAGTAACGCCTCCTCTTCGAGAGCGCTCAGTCGGAACCGTTCGACGAGGTGGCGCAAGCGCGAGAAGGAGGAACCGATCTGTCCGGCGAGAAGACGACGCGCGACCTCGGCCGGCGGGGTCGCCGCGAGTATCTCGTCGACGTCAGTCTCGGTGATTCGCAGGCCCCGGAAGGGATCCCGCGCCCGCTCGGCGAGGACCTCGCGATAAGCCTCGACGCTCAGACGCAGCCGCAAGTCCAGTCGCAGGAGGGTCGCGCGCAGGTCTTCCCAACCGGCCGCATCTCCCAACCCGCTGCCCAATTCGTCACCGGTCGCGCCCACTACACGCCCTCCCCGGACGACTGACCGCGTTCTCGCGCCGCGAGCCGGCGCGCTTCGTACTCGGCCTTCACCGCGTCAAATGCCGTGACGCCCCACCGCTCGCGGAGTTCGTGGACCTTGGGCTCGAACGTCGTTCGAGCGAGATCCTGGCCCAGCAAATCGCCAAGGGTCACCCAACCCATAGCCAGCGCCTCGTACGCCGCCAGCCGGTCGCCGGTTGCCTCGGCAAGCTGGGCGATGGCGAGGGTCGCGCTAACGTAGAGGACCGGCGCAACCGCTAGGAGCGCCTGCTGCTGCGCCGACCGCGCCGCCGCCAGCGCGGTTACTCCATCCTGCCGCGCGAGCGCTCGAGCACTCCAGAGCAGATCGAGATCCGCCAGGGCGAAATGGTCGACGCTCGCCTCGGCGGCCTGCCGCGCTTCGGCGGCAACGCGTTCCGCCTCGGCAAAGTCGCCGCTCTGCTGAACAGCCGTTGCCTGCTCCACCAGAACGCGCACCGCGCTGGTGGCGTCCCCGGCTTGTCGAAACAGATCCCGCGCCGCCCGGAGATCCCGAACCGCCTCGGCGAATCGACCGGCCGCGACGAGAGCGGCGGCACGCCGACGATGGAGCGCCGCCAACGCGGCGGGAACGAGACCGGCGGCCCGAGCCGCGGCGAGCGCGCTGGCGTATTCAGCCGCCGCGTCCTCGCCCTTTCTTTCGGCGAGCGCGTCCTCGCCGAGTTCCGTGAGGGCCGAAACGGCGATGAGGGTATCGCTCGCGACGAGTTGGAGGGCACGCCGGGCGCGGAGGCGCGCCCCGGCCACGTCCCCGGAGAGCCGACTCAGGGTGGCCGCCAGATGAGCGCAGCGCGCCTCATCGTAGCCTCGCCCTCGCTGGCGATGGATCGCCGCCGCTTCGTCGAGTTCAGTCCGGGCGTCGGCCAACCGGCCAGCCTTGACGAGAACGTTGGCGTGTCGCGCGAGCGCGTCGGCGAGGAGATCCGGATCCCCGCTTCGGCGGGCCACCGCGAGGGCAGCCGCCAGGTCCGGTGGACTCCCCGCCGGCTGCCCATCGCGCACCACCGCCTCCTTCGATCCGGTCATTGATTCTTTACCTTGGCACCGTTTCTCCGACCGATCGCGAGCGCGCTCGCTCAGGCGCCGCCAATCACTCGGTCGTCTCACCAGTCACGATTTTACCCTGCGCCTGGAGTTGCTGCTTCGTCTTTTCGATCGCCTTCTCGCGCGCCGCCTTGTGTTCGGTGGCCCAGGCCTGCAACTGCGCGGCGAGAGTCGTCGCCAGGGCTTGCTTGGTCTGAGCTTGAGCACCCAAACGAGCCTCTTCGCGGGTCGCTTGCTCTTTACCTGCGGTGGCCTGCTGAATCTTCACCTGATTTGCCTGCTCGAACGTCTGCGCGCCCTGCTGCGCCCGTTGCAGGTCCGTCGCGGCCGCTTTCCCCTGCTGCCCGCTGGCCTGAATGCGGGTTCGATCGGACTGGAGTTCTTGCTGCCGAAGCGGTAAGCCGGTGGCCTGTTCGGCCATTTGAACGGTCATTTGATCGAAGGCGTGCTGCACTCGCTCGCCGTCGGCGTTCATCCGGCCCATCGCCGCCCCGGCATCGCCGGGTAGATGCGAGGCCAGCGAGGTGAAGCCGCGGAAAGCCGCGAGCGGACCAGACAGCACCGCCAGACCCGCCGCCCGGTTGGCGTAGCCGCCGACCGTGCTCTGGCTCTGGCCCTGCCGCTGCTGCTGCTCCTGGTTTGCCGCGTCGCGTTGGGCGACGTCTTGTTCGTGAGCCTGGGTCGCGGTCAACGCCTGCTGAGTGCCCTGAACCGCTTGCTGCGCTGGTCCTTGATTCACCTGATGGTGCTGAACCTGCAGGTCCATCTTCGCCTTGGCCTGCTCGGCCGCGGCGCGCTCGGCCAGCGTCTGGCTGATTTCGTTCTGGATCTGCTTCAGTTGCTGCGGCGTCCCCGGGGGCGGCGAGTAATTCGGGTTAACCCGCTCGACATTGGCCTGCTGGGAACCTCCCTCCGAACCGTGACCAGCGTGACCGCCGTGGCCACCATGCTCACCCGACGCGCGGTCAGCTTCCTCGGTCATTTCCGGTCCTTCTGAACTGCCGGCGGCGCCTTGATTCCCCGCGGCGGTCACCGCTCCGGTAGTCGCGGCAGTCGCTGCCCCGGCCGCTCCGGGGGGACCGACCGATCCGCCCGGCGACGGAGAGGACGTCCCGCCTGCCGTGCCTCCGGAACGGTTCGTGATCGGAATCTCCAGAACCACCTTCGCGTTGTTACGAGCGGTCTGGCCGATTTGAGTCTGTGGCCCGCCGCCCTGGTAGACCGCCGGGAGCCCCGGACCCGGGCTACCTTCCGGCTGGCTCGCGACGACCGAATTGATCTCCGGGGTCTCCCAGTCGATCTCCATGACGCGGACCGCGTCCACCGGGTTTCCCGGCCAGACTTTGCCCGAGGCATCCGGCGCCCAGCCCCGGGGAAGCGCCGAACGCTGGCGAATCGCGTCCTCCTGGTCGGTCGCTATCTGACGGGCGTAGGCTTCCGCCTCGGCCTGATTTTCGAAGGTCGCGTCGAGCCAGGCTCCCCTTGGACCCACCCGAACTCCGTAGCGCTTCGGCTGCGTGACCCCTTCCGGTGGCGGAGCCGGGGCTCGGAAAAACGCCTCGGGCTTGTGGATCGTCTGGCCGGTCTGGGGATCCTCGATTGGCATACCCTGGGCGCCCTGGAACGGACCGGTCGCCCGCGTCCCGTTGAATTCCGGCTGAGTCGGATCGAAGGAAAGGTCATTAATCCGGTTGAGCGCCTCGCTCGGCCCGATTTGATTCATGCGATCCATCCAGGCCTCGAAGTCGCTCTTTGGCTGCGGGCGCGGCGCCCCTTGACTCACCTCGACCCGATCCGGCGGAAAAACCGCCGGATCGGGGATGACCGAAGGCCGGTCCGCAGCCGCGCCGCCGGACGGCACGGGGTTCACCGGACTCGCTGCGCCTGCCGTCGGCGGTCCGCCAACCGCTCCACCACCGGAACCGACCGGCGCAACTGGTGGAGATCCGCTACTCGGAGGGGGGCTACCCGGCGGGCCGCCGGATCCATCGGTTGGTCCGCCACCTTGCCCGGTCGGCCCGCCACTCGTGTCGTTTGGACGTGGAGCGAATGGGGTGAGGGTGCGGTCCTGATATTGCCGCCCGTTCTCATCCAAGATTGGCTGACCATCGTTGCCGACGAGCGGAGTCTGCTCCACGTAGGAGGAGCCCTGGGTCGGCGCGGGCGAGGCTCGCCCCCCCGGCGTGCCGGTCACCTGACCGCCCGGAATGAACTGCTGATGAACCAGGTTGCCGTTGGCATCCACGATGTACTCGACGATGCCCTCGCGGCCGTTCACCGTGCTCGGCATCTGGGTCAGGTTACTCACCGACCCGTCGCGATTCTGCAGGGGGAAGACCTGGCCGCTCTCGCCAATCCGGGGCTGCTCAAAGATCGGGGCGCTGTGGTTGACGTCCACGTCCATACTGACGTTTCGGACGCCGTCTACGCGCCGACTTCGCATCCTTGGCGTGCCATCCTCGTTGAGGACTGGCTGGCCGTTCTCGTCGAGGACCGGGACCGATTCCATGACCTGATTGCTGCGCACGTCGCCGGAACCGCCTTTGAGCGCGCTACCGGTGGGCTCGGCGCCCATGATCTCTTCCTGCGCGAGCTGGGCTTTCAGCCGCTCGAAGCCCGCCGCGTTGTGCGCCGAGTTGTCGTCGTCGCCACCGCTACCGGGCGGCTCACCTTCTCCCCCTCCACCCGAAGGCGGTCCTGATCCCCCTTCGGCTGGCTCGGTTGGCGGCATTTCCGTCGGTGGCATCTCCGTTGGAGGCATTTCCGTCGGCGGCATCTCGGTGGGGGGCATCTGGGTGTCCGCCGTGCCGACAGATGATGGATTACTCTCCATCGGCGGGGCTGGCTCGGTCGGCGCGTACGGCGACGGCTCAGTTGGGGTTTGTGGTGTCTCGATGCCGTAATCACCGGGCAGTTCGATGTTAGGAACACCCGGCGGCCCAGGGATCTGGGGATTCTCCAAATCCGGATTCCAGGGAGCACGTTCCGTTGGGGCCTGACTCGACGGCGGCCCGCCGGAATCGCCAGGCCCTCCTGGTCCACCACCGGCCGGCTCCGTAGGCGGCATCTCGGTCGGTGGCATCTCCGTTGGGGGCATTTCGGTGGGTGGCATCTCCGTAGACGGCATCTCCGTAGATGGCACCTGGGTGTCGGCCGTGCCCAGATCCTCGCCGCCTCCACCGACGCCAGACCCCTCCGCTGGTGGCGGCTCCTCGAAGGTGACCGTCGGCCCTTCCCCCGGAGCGGGCGGGATGGGTTCGGCCTCCTCTGACGCCACCGGCGGCGGCGCTTCCTCGTTCTCCGGCGACATGCCACCGGCGAGTGCCGCGCCAGCCAGACCACCCAGGAAGCCGCCGACCGATCCAGCCGACTGCTGAAGGCCCGTCCCCTGCGCCTCCACGACGCGCGGGTCGGCCTGGCTGGTAAAGGTGTGCATCGCCCGGAACAGCAAGATCACCGGTTGCAGAATCAACGAGTTGATCGCGCCCAGCGCCAACGACGCTACGCCGACGGCTTCCTTGATGTCGGTAACCACTTCGGCAGCCTCGCCCGCCGCCACCGCGATTCCGGCCGCGGCGCCCGCCGTGAAGACAGCGGCGATCGCCGCGCCCGCGGTAATCGCCCACAGGGCAACCTCGATCACCCCTAAAACGCCGTTGAGAACGTTCAGGACGTTGGTCACCACCTCGATGATCGCCGAGACGGCGCCGATGCTGTTCGCCAGGGTTTCGTAGACGTCGCTTCCCTGGCCGAACGCGGCCACCGCCTGCTTGGTATGATCCCACCCCGCTTCTAAGCCGTGGAGAGACTGCACCCCACCAATGATCGCTCCAACGCCGGGGATCGGGCTGAAGGTATCGACCAAACCCAGTGTCAGCCCCTGGATTCCCCCCTGTTCGAATCCCCCGAGAAGACCGGCCCCGACCTGGCCGGCGATGAACTCGCCACGCTGTTCCGAGCCGGCCGCGCCAACCGTTGCCTGGGCCGTGCCCCAGCGTTGGTGCTCGGCAAGTTCGGTGTTAACCAGCGCGAGATCCGAGGTTCGCGCGGTGGCGATGCCGTCGCCGGCTGCCGCCGTTCCTCCCGTCGAGGCACCGGCGGCGGCACCAGCCTGCCCAACAAATCCGCCACCCAGACCGCCGCCGTGAGCCGTGGCACCTCCGTGCGGCGCCGAACCGCCAGGTGCTGCTCCAGAGGCCGTGCCACCGGCCGCGTTGCCGGTCGGCGCGTGGCTGTTAGTCGCGGGATTAGCCGGCGACTGGACGCCCCCGCCCGCCGACGTCGGCGGTTGCTGCGACCCCGTGGCATTGCCCGTCTCGGCGGGGGCCGGCGAATTCGCAGTCGGCGGAGTTTCGACGGGCGACTCGTTGCTACCTGCCTTCCCGTCCGATGGCGAGGCCGAATTCGCCCCGGCTTGTCCCGCCGCGCCGTTCGCTCCGGCGGCGTTTCCGTTTCCGCCCGCGCCATCGCCCGGTGGCGTCGCGATTTCTCCAAGTTCCGACAATCTCGCCGACACCTCGGTCCCGTTCGCGTTCGCGGACTCCGGGTTCGTCGCCGTCGCGTCCGGCCCCCCTGCCTTGGTACCGTTGGAACTCGTCGCCGGATTCGTTCCAGCCGGTCCGCTGGCGCCAGTCGCCGGAGCGTTTGTCGGCGTGGCAGCGGATGCAGTTGTGGTTCCGGGCGCCGGTCCACTCTCGTCCGGGCCCGGCGCGTTTTGATCGTCGGTCCCCTCTCGACTACCCGGACCCGCCGCGGCCACGTGACCGGCGATTTGAAGGAATTGCTCCTCGGGTAGGCGGGGCCGCAATTGAGCCAGCAGCGGCTCGTGGAGAGTAGCGGGAATCTCGGCCAGTTGCTGTTGCACCGCCCCGGAGCGACCGACCGGATCGGACTGGAAAGCCTGCTGGATCTTTTCCGCCGCCGGTCCGACCGCGGAGAGGGGATTCTGACCGGCGACCGGGGGCGCGGCGGGAACCCGCTGAAGCGCTCGTCCCTCCGCGAGGCTTCCCTCGGCGCTATCTTGAGAACCCGCGGCGTTCTCGGCCGGCGCGCGAGCCATCGACGACGCGGAGGACGAACCGCCGTCACCTTCGGTAGACTGCTCGGGAAAGTCGCCGGCGTCTCCCTGGGTCGCCTCGTGGGTTGACGCGGCCAGAGTGCCGCTATTCGCCCGCGCCAGGATCTGACCGGTGAACGCACCAGCGAGCGATCCGCCGTCGATTCCCACCTCGGTCGCGAGGGGGGAAGGACTTCCCTCCTCGACCAGGCGGTTAACGGCCTGGTTTCCGGTGGTGTTTTGTAGCAGGTCGATCAGACTCGTCGTCTGAACGGGCCGGGCTCCCTCGGGCGCGCCGCGCTTGGCCGTCGCAACGCTCGGAGTCTGACGCAATCGCCCGTTCGTCTGGTTAGCCATGGGGTCGGAGCACCCTCCCCAAATTCGCGCGGCAACCGCGCCGCCGGTCCAGAGCCAGGTTCGTGAGTCACGATTCGCGGATGAGACGACACGCTGTCAGTATACGGTCAGACGTACCACCGGAGAGGCAAAAACCCGAAGATACATATACGATCGGCTGGTTAATATTTGGTTATCGGAAAGTTACGGCACCCGAGGGGACTGGCGCCGGCCAGCGCGGAAGCGCTCCTCTCCGCGAGTAACGTCCCTGGCCTTCGGCAATCCTTCCAGGCGAAACTCCCCGCGATCGCCGACGGGGCACCGCTGTACGTGAGCAACGTAAGTACGCTCTCCGGAACCAAAGATCTGCTCTTCGTAACTACTGAAACGGGGGACATCATCGCCTTGGATGCCCACACCGGCGCTCAAGTCTGGATCGATCAGAATCCGGCGAACGGCTGCTCGATCAACAATGGCTCGTCCCCCTGCTACACGACATCCTCCCCGGTGCTCGATCCCAATCGCCAGTACGTCTATAGCTACGGGCTGGACGGCAAGGTCCACAAGTATCAGGTGGGCGACGGTGCGGAGATCACCACCGGGGGTTGGCCGGAAACCGCGACGATCAAAGACTTCGACGAAAAGGGTTCTTCCGCGCTCGCCGTCGCGACGGCCGGCGGCGTCTCGTATCTCTACGTGACCAACAGCGGGTACCCGGGAGACGGCGGTAACTATCAGGGCCACGTCACCGCGATCAACCTTGCCAACGGCAATCCCCTCGATAGCTATACCCCGGCAAACTTCCAGAGTCTGCAAAACAACGATCAGGACCTGGGCAGCACCGACGTGGCAATTCTTCCGGTGCCCTCGGGCAGCAACGTCGCGCACCTGGCCATTCAGGGAGGAAAGGACGCCAAGCTTCGCCTCTTGAATCTGGACAACCTGAGCGGTCAGGGCGGCCTCGGTCATACCGGCGGCGAGATCACGACGATCAACGTGCCCCAGGGGAACGAGGTTCTCACCCAATCGGCCGTCTGGCTCGACGGCTCCGGAACGACCTGGGTCTTCGTCGCCAACGACAACGGAATCTCCGGGTTAAAGCTGACCTTGACGAACGGAACCCCGGGTCTGCAAAAGGTCTGGCAGAGCGGGAGCGGGGGAACTTCGCCAATCGTCGCCAACGGCGTCCTTTACGACGCGGGGAGTGGCGCGATCCGAGCGCTCAACCCGGGAACCGGCAAGCAACTCTGGCAGGGATCGATTGGCGGAATCCACTGGCAGAGCCCAATCGTCGCGAACGGCATCCTTTACATCGCCGATAACAACAGCTACCTGACCGCCTTCGCGGTCCCGGCGTACCCGACGCCAAATCCGAATCTAACGCCCCAGGCTTATTTGCCTTTGGTCGGAAACTGACGTTCCGGTCGCGGCACCTCCGGCACCTGACCGCGCCGGTACACCATGATCGTTCGCTTGAACTCGATGACCACGGTGCCGTCCTGGTTGTAGCCGGTGCTCCGAACCTGAACGATGCCAACGTTTGGGCGAGACCGCGATGGGCGCGTTTCCAGAACCTCGCTCTCGGCGTAGATCGTGTCGCCCTCGAAGACCGGATGCGGCAAGCGCACCTCGTCCCAACCCAGGTTGGCGAAGGCGTTCTGGCTCACGTCCGGCACGCTCAGACCGGTGATCAGCGCCAGGGTAAAGCAGGAGTTGACCAGCGGACGGCCAAACTCGGTCTGCGCGCTGTAGTGGCCGTCGATGTGTAGCGGGTTGGCGTTCACGGTCAGCAGGGAAAACCAGATGTTGTCGGCGTTGGTGATCGTTCGCCCCGGCCGGTGCTGGTACACATCGCCCACCCGAAAGTCTTCGAAGCAGCGACCGGTCCAGCCGGCCGTCGGCACCCGGTCGCTCTCACTGCTATTGCTGTTTGACTGCGGTTTCCCGTCCACGGCGCCTCTTTCAATCATTTTGGGTCGGCGAGCGTTCACCCAAGCCTCGACGGCACCAAGGTCGTCAATTACGTCCACTGGGCCAGTCGCGAGGCATTCGAGGCAATGGGGCGCGATCCAGAGGCGGAGGCGCGCCGGGCGGAGGTGGAACGGATCGCGTCGAGCAACCTTGCGACCGCGGCGACGAATTCCGGCGGGGCCTCGATCTGGCAGGTATGGCCGACGACGCTCATTTCAATAGCCTTCGGCTCAGACCTCGGCGAGGAATGCCCGAACCGCCCGCAGGAAGCCGTCGAACTGCTCGCGGCGGATGTTGTGCCCGGCGCCGGATAGGCGCACCACCTTCAAGTTGGGCTGGAGTCGCGCGGCCTCCTGCGCCACCTCTGGCGAAACAATGGTGCCCTTGTCCGGATCCGCGGTGACCAGGAGGGTCGGCGTGGACTGCTTCGGCAAAGCCTCCCACCAGGACAGCCGCTCCGGAGGGCGCACCCCGGCGAAACTCGGCTTGACGTTCAGTTTCGCGTCCGCCCAGGGACCGAACTCCTCTTCCGCCCAGTTTGGATGCTGCGCGCGCCCATTCGCGATGATCTGCTCGCGCCCGATCGCCAGGTTCTCTGCCATCGCTCGGCGGGTTTGCTCCGCGCGGGCCTGCCGGTCGGCCTCGCTGGGCTGCTCGCCCCGTGGGCGAAAAACCGGATCTTCCAGAATGGCGCAGCGCACCAGACCGGGATAATTCGCCAGCAGATAGAAGGTCGTCTGCGCCCCCATCGAGTGTCCGCCGACGGCCGGCTTGTCGAGCCGGAGCGCGTCGATGAAACCGGCCAGGTCGGCGGCGCGGGCATCGGAGGAATATCCGTCCTTCGGCTCTTCGGAGAGACCGTGCCCGCGCGCGTCCGGCATAATCACGTCGTAGTCCGCCTCCAGCGCCCTGGCCAGGCGCGTCCAGCAGAGGCCGCTATCGGTCGCGCCGTGGGAAAGAACGAGCGGCGGCTTGTTGCCCCCGGTTCGAGAGTAGTGAATCCGAATCCCGTTTGCGACGACGTCGCCGCTGGTCCAATCGGTCATCGTGCCATCCTTTCCTTCTCGGGTGCTCGCGGTTCGGCTCGCCAGACGACCGGAACGTCCGAGTTTGTCGCCTTGCCGGTATTGTATGCTATTTCGAGCCTCGGATTCACGACGGCCGGTCCAGGTCACGAGGACGGGAGGTTCCAAGACGATGCACCAGAATGCCCAGAACACCACGCCAGCCACCGTAAGCCGACTGCTTGACGCCAAGATTGCCCCGGATCGCCGCGCGCGCCGAGAGGTCGCTCGATGATCGACCCCCACGCCAACCAGCCGGCGCGGTGGGCCGGTGAGCCGGTCGAGCAAGCGCGGGCCGCGGTCGTGATGCTGCACGGGCGCGGCGCGACACCCGAGTCGATCCTCGGGCTGGTCGAGCCGCTCGCCACGAAAGATGTCGCCTACCTGGCGCCGACAGCGGCCGGCGGAGCCTGGTATCCGTACCGGTTCATGGAGCCAATTCAGCGTAACGAGCCCTACCTCTCGTCGGCGCTGACCGCGGTCGGCGCCGCGCTCGATCGGTTGGATGCGGCGGGGATTCCGGCCGACCGGGTGGTGCTGCTCGGCTTCTCGCAGGGCGGTTGCCTGGCGCTGGAGTACGCGGCGCGCAACGGCCGCCGCTATGGCGGGGTGGTGGGCCTCTCCGGCGGCTTGATCGGGCCACCCGGTACGCGCTGGGACTATCCGGCCACCCTCGACGGCACCCCGGTCTTCCTCGGCTGCTCCGACGTCGACTTCCACATCCCGAAAGCGCGCGTCGACGAGTCCGCCGAGGTCTTCCGCCACCTCGGCGCCACGGTCACCGAGCGCATCTACCCCGGGATGGATCACACCGTGAACCAGGACGAGGTCGATTGGGTGCGCGACCTCCTGCAAACTTTGACCCGGTCCGACATTCCCAACCGAACGTGAAGGAGGCGATTGTTCCGTGAGTGCTGGCGGACTTTCCCGAGCCCCTCCGTCGAAGTCATGACGACCGATCACCTGACGCCAGCGCAAAAGGCAGCGTCTGGCCTGGTCTCCGGGTTCTTCGACAGCCACGGCTGGGGCTTCGGCGTATCCGTCCTCACCCGGCGCGACGACGTGGCCGGGAGCATCGGACGTTTCGGCTGAGACGGCGGTTTGGGCACGTCCTGGTACGTAGATCCCCGCGAAGACCTGATCACGATTCTCATGACCCAGGCCGCCTGGACCTCGCCCAGCCCTCCCAACGTCTGTCGCGACTTCTGGACCCTGGCCTATGGGGCAATCGACGACTGAGCTGCTAACCGTGGCCGGCGCCTCGTGACAATCCGCAACCCGGCGTCCGACGGCGTGGTATAGTTGCGGGAGAGATCTTGGAGACAAGGATATGGTGCTGCACATTGCCGCTGAACCGGTTCCCCTTGAGACCGGTCATGATGGCGTCGTCCGAGTTCGGGGAAGCCGAGTCACCCTCGACACGATTGTCGCGGCATACCGTCGTGGCGCCACCGCGGAAGAAGTTGTCCAGCAGTATCCGTCGCTCACGTTAGCTGATATCTACGCGGTGATTGCCTACTACCTGCGACGGCAACCCGAGGTCGACGCGTATCTCGAGGAACGTCGGCAAGACGCTCATCGCGTGCGTCAGGAGAACGAGACGCGTTCCAAACCAACCGACATCAGGGAGCATCTATTAGCCCGCCGAGTGACGTAGGCCATCCTAGCGATGATTCGACTGGCGATCGATGAGAACTTCAACAACGATATCCTGCGTGGCCTTTTGCGGCGGGAACCTCATCTTGATATCGTCCGAATTCAGGACGTGGGTTTAAGTGGAGCTGATGACCCAACGGTGTTGAACTGGGCGGCCGAGCAGGGTCGAGTTTTGCTCACCCACGACGTGACAACTATCACGCGCTACGCCTACGCTAGAGTAGGCGTAGGACTTCCGATGCCCGGAATCTTCGAAGTACATCCGGATCTTCCACTCGGCCAGGTCATCGAAGGTCTTATCCTTTTGGCTTTCTCCAGTGAACCTGGTGAGTGGGAAGGTCAGGTGCGTTACCTACCACTCTGAGACCTCACCACGCCGAGAGACTTCCTGTAGGCAACCCGAGGAAACACCATGGCGAACCGTGGAGACCTTCCGATACTCTCCTTTCCTTCGTCGGCCGACTGGGAAGCCTGGCTTACCGAGAATCACGCCACGTCCCCGGGCCTCTGGCTGAAGATCGGCAAGCGTGGCGTCGACGAACCGAGCGTGACCTACGACGAGGCGCTGGACGTCGCCCTGTGCTACGGCTGGATCGACGGCCAGAAGGACGCCCACGACGATCAGTACTGGCTGCAGCGGTTCACACCGCGCCGGCCGGGTGGCAAATGGTCGCAACGCAACCGCGACAAGGCGACCGACTTGATCGCCCAAGGTCGCATGCGACCCGCTGGCCTGCGCGAGGTCGAAGCCGCCAGGGCGGACGGCCGGTGGGACGCGGCATACCCGGGATCGAGCACGGCTACCGTGCCGGACGATCTCCAGCAGGCGATCCAAGCAAACCCGGCGGCTCGCGCCTACTTCGAAACGCTGGACCGCCAGAATCGCTACGCGATACTTTACCGGGTCCAGGACGCCAAGAAACCGGAGACCCGCGCCCAGCGAATCGCCAAGTTTGTCGCGATGCTCGAAGAAGGCAAGAAGGTGCACCCGTGATCGACTTACTACTCGGCTGCCTTCCATAAGGTCGCCAGGTAACGCTCCAGGCGGGTAAGTTCGTCGGCGTAGATGCCGGAAAGCACCCGTGGCGCGAAGAGGCGCTCGAAAAAGCCGGCGACGCCCGTCGCGCTCTCAAACGCCGTCTCGATGAGCACCCGAGTTTTTTCGCCTTCCAGGCGGACGATGAAGCGCGTGACGGTTTTCGCCGCGGCGTCGGTCTCGACCAGGACATGTCCCGGCTCGGGTTCGCTGACCTCCATGCGGAAGAATCGGCTGCGCCCTCCAGCGGTCATCCGAAAGGTGATGACCGTACCGGCCCCGATGCCGCCCCGCTCGATCTGGAATTCCGAGAACGCGGGAGGCAAGAAGTTGGGATGGTGCTGGCGGTAATCCGCGAAACATCGATAGACCTGCTCGGCCGGAGCGGCGACGACCCGCTCGGCGGTGACCGTGACCCTGCCCATCTGATTCGGCTCCTTCAGGAATCCGCGAGGGCCCCGGGCGTATCGCCAATGTCCGGCCCGCCCGCTACCCGAAGCGCTCGCGGCAAGACGAAACTCGTCGCGATGCCACCGGCCGCGTACAAGAGACCTGCCAATTCCAGCGTCGATACCGGCCCGACGATGCCGCCCAGCGCGCCGGAGATGCCCATGCCCACGAGCAACAGTGCCGATTGGGTCGCTCCGTACGCGCCGAGAACCCGGCCGCGATAGCGGTCGGAGACGGAGGTCTGCAGTAACGTCTGGAGCCGAATGACGAAGACGACGACCGCGACGCCAATCGAGGCGATGAGCACGAGGATCACCGGAAAGACGACCGTGCTGACCACCGCGACGACGAGCAAGCCGGTCAGGACCAGCCCGGCGGTGAGAACTTTCGTGGGTGAGAGCGACCGTCCCGCCGAACCGAGCGCGATCCCCCCGATCAGTCCGCCAACTCCCTGGGCGCTGGCGATCCAACCGAGGACGAGGGAATCGCCGTGCAGGACGTCCTTGACCCAGGGGATCATCTGGACGTTGATCAGCCCCTGGCCGACTTGCGCGATCCCCATGGCCAGCAACAGGGCAGTCACGACGCGGTTGCGACGCATCAGGGAGATGCCCTCGCGGTACTCGCGCCAAACCGTTTCCCACGCCGAGGTCTCCGCTCGCGCCTCCCGGGATTGCCCGTCGCGCGGCGGCGACACGACGAACCCGGCCATGAGCGCGGAGAACAGGAAGCTGGCCGAATCGAAGAGGATACCGGTGGACATGCCGAACAGGGCGAGCGAAGCACCGCCGAGCGCTGGCCCGATCAGCATCGTCAACTGGTTACTCATCGAAGACAACGAATTGGCGGCAAGCAGGTCCTTTTCCCCGACGAGCCGAGGGATCAAAGCGTCTTTCGACGGCCCGAAGAACTGGCCAATCGTCGCCTGCGCAAAGCTGACCGCGAAGACGATCCCCACCGTCTCGCGCGAGCGGACCGCGAGCAGTCCGAGAATTAAGATCGCCCGCAGCGCGTCGGCGACGATCATCGTCCGGCGGCGATCCCAGCGGTCGACGTACACCCCAGCGACCGAGCCAAAGAGAATCGCCGGCAGGCTCTCGGCGATGAACGTCCCTCCCGTCGCGAGCGCCGAGCCGGTCAAACTGTAGACGTAGAACGGCAGCGCGATGAAGAGAAACCAGTCGCCCAGGCTCGAAACGAACCCGCCGATGAAAAGGAGGCCGAAGTTGAGTTTGATAGTCTGGTCTGGACCACTTTGATCATCGGGAATGGCCCACGTAGACAGGTCGATTGGATTACCCTGAGCGCATTACGACGAGGCTCAGGGGCAGGAAGTGCGCAGGAGAAAGGCGACCGTGGAA